>TARA_R110000851_G_scaffold15499_4_pt1 | contig 14408 bp, 13 predicted proteins | sample TARA_R110000851 | Tara Oceans TARA_R110000851 (sample SAMEA4397627) | marine metagenome | biome: Polar Biome; feature: [DCM] deep chlorophyll maximum layer (ENVO:01000326); material: water (ENVO:00002006), including particulate matter (ENVO:01000060) such as... | depth 17 m | reverse complement strand
ACCACCACCACCTACTGCGCTTGACCCGTGATAGAGTTTGTTGCTATCACCAGTGTTAAGCCATAATGTGTTTGCGGCTACACCACCGGGATTTGAACCAACGGGGTTTAACTCAAGACCTGTTGGGTCAATAAGACCATCAACATCTAATTTTCCTGTAATATGAAAATCACCATTGACCAAAGACATTGGACCACGACTGTGTTTAGGACTGCGATAAACACCCATATTTATTTGATTGTACGACCAAGTACCATGTAGTTTAGGGGTAGCAAGAACTCTAATTTCTGAACCTTGTGCGTTTTGTGCTATTGGACCCATAAGTACAACACCAGCATCAATAACAAGTTCATCAAGACAAATTAAAGTATTATCTTGTACTTGGACCTTGTGCCCTTGTGTTGCTGTTTTTAGCACTAATTTTCGATAGTAGGATTGAAAGGAAGATGAATAACCTGTTGCATTGTATGTTGGTATAACTGTACCTGCACCACTTGAGGCATATAGTTCTAATGTGCTTTGTCCAAAGTCAAGCGTGTTAATTGCTGTTGCTAATAATCCCGTAAAAGAAAATACTTTTAGTTTATCACTATCCGAAATTGCAGTTTTAGGAGCAAAAGTTCCACCAAGAATTTTAAATGAAACACAACTTGTCTTGCCACTGGTTCCTGTCGGAGCGACATAATCGGGAGCAAAAGCACCACTTTGTATTCTAATTTCCGGATGCACTCCGTCGTCAAATTTAACTGTTGGTGTTGAACTTGCTCCTGTCATACTAAAAACAATTGCGTTGCCTGTATAGGAGGCGTTGTCACCAATAAGAACAAACCGTTCATTGTATGTTTTGTATGTACCAAAAAAATTAGGGGATGCACCTATTAAAAATTGTATTGCCGGAGCAGTACCACCTTTTAGTTCTCCGTTAAGAGAAAGTCCTTTAATTATTGGTTGAGCCTTAAGGTCAACATGGTGTATGTAAGTACTTTCAATAACTATTTCATCAACAGTAAAGGTTGTACCACCTGTTGTTAAATCCCACTCACAAACTGCCACACCATTATCGTCAAAAAGTGCGACATCACCTGCGGCTGGTTTAGTGCCTCCCGCCCAATTTGCATTAGTTGAAGCAAGTAAATTTGGTCCACTTCCTAACCATGTAATTGTTGCCATAATACTCACACTAATTTGGTTTTAGTGGACTTGATTCTAACAGCAGTTCCACCTTTTTCCGAAATAAGAGCAAGCAATTCATTGCCTCTTTGTGAGAATCCTCTCAATTGTGCAGTCAAACGAATATCTTGCTCTTTCTTCTCGTTGTCGTTGACATAGGATGGTAGGGTGTCAATCATAACCTGCAAGCAATCGCTTGCCACAAGAGCCTTAATACAGGATTCTTTTTGTGCTGTTGTGACTATGTTAGGGGAGTCAAGTGCAAGAAAAGCATTATTTCTTGCGGACTTGTTGACTTGTTCAGTCCTCATTAAGATATACTCGGTAATCGTACCTTCGTTTAGACCACGAGGACGGTTAAGTAAGTCACGAATGTTGTCGGTTGTGACTGTCATTCTTCTTCACCTACTTCGTCCACAGGCCATCTGTCGTTATAGTCTTTTGGAACTTCGATTGTTTTTGTACCTACTGGCGCACTACTTGCCCTGCCAAGAACAAAGACTAATTTAGTTTCAACAATATCTCTTGCCATCCTACTATCGGGCAACCAGTAAGTTTCCCTATCTGGTAAAAGAGCGGCTGGACTTTTAGGTCTGCGGCTTGCAGGTCGAGCAAGTCGAACAAGCCAACCATTTCCACTTATCCAGTGGTCATACCGATGTTGTAAATCAACAACCTTTGCACCTTTTGGTACAGAAATTCCTAAATCGTTAAGTTTTTTAACTAATTTTGTACGCTCAGTCATTCGCTTCCCTTCTTTGTACTACTCTTCTTCGCTTTGGGTTTAGGCTTTGCCTTAACCGCTTTCTTTGGGGGGATGACATCGTAGTTGCCATCGTCACGAAGACGATAGACTGAGCCATCCGGTTCTGTCCATTCTTTAACTGATTCGCTCAAGGTGAATCACCTCAAGCAGGAATCATAAAGGAAATGTAAATTTCACAAGAACCATCAGTGATAGCGGCTCCACCAATTGTCAACAACACATTTGTTGCGGCTCCAATGATAGAAGAGGTGGTTGGGTGACGGAAGTGGGAAGAAGCCTTTACAAGTGCGGCGTTGTCAAATGCTGTTGCTCCCAAAAAGTTTGAAGCACCACCTGTGATTCCCAAAGCAATTGTAGCACTGCCGGAAGAGGCAAATGCTGGTTCTGGGACAATCATAAACGAGTGGATAAGAGCACCAGCAGGTAGTTGTTGCGCTCCGGATGGACCGACAAGTACTTTTGCTCCTGTGGTTTTGCTTACGCCATCATAGAGGTACTTTTGAGTTTGCATCAAAAGTCCGCCAATTTTGGAGTCAACTACTGCATCGTTAGCAATTTTTCCAGTGCTAACTGCGAGGTCTGCAAGGTCGGTTGTTGCGATGCCGCCGGGTGCGACATACTTTGATTCAACAAAGTCTTGGAATTTGCGGTTCTGTGCCAACTAAATCACCTCAGACTACGCCCGTAATCTTAGCAATTCTGTTTGAGAGGCCAGCGGAAGCACCATCTTGGTGTTGGTGGACAACACTGCCCATGTAACCAGTCAAGAGCCAATCGAATCCAACACCCGGAAGGCGAGTGAGTTCAGTTTCTTGGTAGCCAGCACCGTTGTATTGGAAGAACTCGGCTGTTTCTGCGCCCGGAATGAGCAAGAGAGCGTCGTCTTCGATAGCACCAGTGGAGTCGGTTGGAAGAAGAGATTTACCACCAGTAAAGTCACGGGTGTAGTAAATGCTCATCTTTGCGATTCGGGCCATGTGGTCTTGAAGGGACTCGACGACATTGCCGTAAAGTTGTGTGTTCAAGAGAGCACTGCGGGTTGAGGCAGGGAGGACAAGAGCCATCTGCTCGTCACCGGAAACTCGACCGTTTGCGAAAATCTTGTCCATGGTCTTCAAGAGGTCGCCTTCTTCATCAGCAGTAGCGGCACCGAAAGTTGCGGTAGCGGCTTGGCTTTGTCCAGCACCACCGTGAAGGGTGGAAAGAATGTTGTTGTCGATAACATCGGCTCGTCCACGGACGATTGCCATTTGCTGTCGGTCAATGTTCTCAAAGGATTCGCCACGGAGTCGCACAGTGTCGAGGAAGACACAGCGGCCTTGACCCTTCTGCAACTTCACAGTGTAGTTCGAGGTTCCAATCTTGGTTGGGTCCACAGTTGCGGCATCATCCAATGGGTAGGAGAAAGTACCTTCAACGCCAGTGTACCACTTGAACTCAAGCCAAGGGACGGTTCGAGCACCAACAAGTTGAGTACCGATTGCGATTCGGGTGGACTGCAATTGGATGAAGTCACGGAGGGTCTGTTCAAGAACTGCGTCACCGGTACCAAAAGGTCCAGCGGCGGCAGATGCGTTCATAATTTGTTCGAGGGATTCGTTAGCCATTTCATTCACTTCCATTTTTTGTTATCAAGCCACAATTGCTGAGTTGGTATTGACAGGGATGAGAAGTCCGGCTGTACCGACAACTTCTCCTTCGCCGACATAAATACCGACGAGTTTGTCGGAGCCTGCGGTTCCACCGACTCGGTTAGCACCTTTTAGGTACACCTTTTGTCCGGTGGTGTAAGTTTCTGCGAGAGCGGCAACCATTAGCACACCGCCCATTGGGAAGTATGACACAGTTGCGCCTGCTGTTTCAAGCACTTGGTCAGCGTCACGGCTGGATTCGCCAGCGGTCACACCAAGAGCAAAGGTACCAGCGGCACCAATCTTGACTTTGTTTGCGGTTCCATCATTTGTGAGGACGAGGCCAACACCGGAAAAGGTGTCGCCGTTTTTCACAACTGCGTTTCGTGGGTCGTTTCCTGTAAATGCTACCATTCAAATCATCTCCTTCATTTCTGTAAAGTTTGGAGCACAAATGCGCTCATCTCCACGCTCGCTTCCACTTAGGGTCTTGTTCCAAGCGGAGGCCCAAGCATTCCATGCTTGTGCGTAAAGTGGTTGTGGGGTTTCGACCATCTTGCCGTTAAGGTAGTTAGCGATAACAGGTTGGCTGGTCTTTGTTTCTTCTGCGGCGACAGCAGGTTCCGATGCTGGAACTGCTGGTGCCATCTCAACAACAGGTGTTGCTGGGCGGGATGATTCCCACGATGCAATGAGGTTGGTAAGAGTGTCGGAGGAAAGGTCTTCGTGACCCTTTAGTCCGAGGGAGGTTGCGGAAGCAACGAGAGAAAGTCGTGCTTCTTCGGTCTTTGCGGCTTCCATTGCTCGAATTTCTTCGAGTTCTGCACGAGCAATCACAAGTTCTGCCTGTAGTGCTTCCATTTCATTTGCGGAAGCATTTTCTTCGATAATTTCTTCTTCGGACATATTCGGTATCTCCTTTCGGTATTCTGTCGAAGATGCGGTTTGACTTATCAAGGTTTCTTTTGTGGAAGCACTTCTTTTACTACGAGAATGTCCTTTGGGAAGTAAGTCATTGTCTTGCTTGTAATTGGGATTTGATGGCCTTCCGGTACGAAGGAGATAAATAAATGCGTTGACTCGTGCGACTCCCCAGCCATTTCTTGACATATTGGGTGCGTGGCTTGTGCTGAAAGCACCAGCACCACGACGGAACACAGTAAGAAGTGCGCCCATAGAGGCTTTGCTACCCTTACCTTTTTTATTATGTTCTTCCATTTTGTTTCGGATAGTCTTTCTTGTGGCGGGAGATACCACAATTTTTGAATTAGGCTTCTTTGCGGAGCCGGGTGGATTTTTCTTAGAGCCTTTTCGTCGCTCATCGGGTTTAGCAGGGGTTTTTCTTGGGTCGTTTTTTCCGGGCTTGCCGTGTTGACCACCGTGTTTTGCTTCTGCATTCTCTTCAACCTTCTCAACCGTTTCGATTGTTGCTCGTGAGTAGGCTGGTTTATGAACTATTGCCAAGTGGTCGAATGTAAAGTCTTTGTCGAAGACCATACCTGTTTCGCTTGCGGCGATAGGGATGCCATAGCCACCGATGCTGACTCCGTATTCGGGTTTAAGCCATAGTCCCGACTCAAGAGCCTCAAAGAGTTCTTCCCTGTACACATGAGCGGCATAACGGACTTCGTATTTTTCATTATCGGGATAAGTTATTGTTGCGGAAATAACTTTTCCTACATTTGCTTCGTTGACCCCACCATCATTGTTGCGCTCAAATCCAACATCTTTTGCTTTAGGATGATTAAGTGTTAAGTCGGAGCCAATCATTTGGTTAAGAACTTTTTCTGCACCACGCTTTGTGATAGCCCACTTGTTTTTATTATAACCTTCGTGGAAAGCAACTCCTTTGATTTCAAGAATGTTGCGACCAGTGGATGCTTCGACCTTAGCAATAACGCCGTCAACACTTAGTTCCATTGTAACATTGACTGGTTGGCAAGTTCCAGCAACCATTTCTTCTCCAATAGGACATTCGCCAGCCATAGCCTTTTCGTCTTTGTCTTTATGATAGGCTTTCTTAGGAATATCTTTACCCTTATTTTTACTCATGTATTCTTCATGAGTTTTTCCGGGCATGAATACTGTTTCTCCATCTTCATCATGGGAATGAATACCATCTAATCCCATTTCCTTTGCTCTTTTTGAGGCTTCACCGGGATTATCGAATACATCTGTACGAATCATTTTTGCTTCTGCGTGTTCAGCACACTCTCCGCAACAAGGCTTGTCTTCTGAACCCTCAATGAGTTCTTCAATACCTTCGATAATTTCGCCTTCGTTAGCAGACCATAGTTCATCGTAAGATGCTTCGACTTTGTTTGTTGACCACTGTCGGCATGACCAATAGCCGGGTGTAGTTCGGTCTTTCTTTTCGGAGCAAGAATGTCGGTCACGGAATGCCTTGCGACGCTTAGGGTCGTCACGCTTAATTTCCATGTTAGGGTCGCCAAAGCGCACAATGATAACTCGTCCAGCACTGTTTTGCACATAGACTGCAAACTTTTTAGGTCCGCCTTGAGTTCGGAATGGTTTGCTCAGTGTAACCTTTTTACCTTTGTATTCTGCGGCTTCAACGGTTTCGTCTTCATCATCATACGAAGCCTCTAATCCTTTTTTATCTTCAAAGTATGTGTTGCACACAGCCGCTCTTTGTGCTGGGTTGCCAAACTCATCAACCATTTTTGAGTCGCCCATACATCGGTCGATATAATCGCCCTTGGACTCGCCTTGCTGAACATCTGGCATAGTCATTGCGACAAGCGGGGTGTCTTTTAATCTATTCGCCAAATTTGTTGGTTATCGTTTAGTATGTCTTCGTATAGGGATAGTGACATAATATCTTGCACATCATAATAACAACAAACCTTGTAGTAACCAAGATGTAAAACAGTTTTAACAAGACTTTTCATTTGACTGAATTCTATTGGATTAAGTATTGTAACTTTACTGGTATTTTTTAGTAAGGGGGAATTGTTTCTTTCCTGTAGTAAGTATGAGTGATAGTTATTATTTCGATAATTTCTTTTTACATAGGTGTTACCAACAAATGCAAACTCTTCTAAAACAAAAGAGCCTGTGTATGCGACAACACTATCGTCAACAAATAAGACCCAATAGTCCATGTTGTCAAAAACTTGAGGGTACCCTTTTTCGCTGGGAAGGGGGATTGCTGACCCCCACACTTGTTCGAGTTGTGATTTAGAAAGATAATCAACAATCATTCTTTATCGCCCTTCATACCTACTTCATGGGATTTAACCATGTGTGTGTGTATTTGTGCAGTTTTTTCCATAATCATACGATGCTCATGTTGGTCAGCGTCACGCTCACGGTCATGTTTAAGTTCAACAGGAATGTTTTCGATTTCAATGGTTTGTTCGGATTCCCACATACGCAAAACTGTACTTAGTGCGGGACCAGCAACACCACCAATAATTGCGATAAGAGCGATAAACCCATCAAGGTTATCAAGAACTACATTAGGTTTCCAAATACCCATAGCCACTACGGACCCACTTGCGATTAGCCAAAGATAAATTGCAGGTATTACAGTTCGTGATACCATCTTGTCGTTAAATGATTTTTTATTCGTCATTTGAGTGGCCCTCCTGTTGGTTTGTTCTTGGTAGTTCTCCAAGTTTAGCGTTACCTTTTCCACCACGCATCTCTCCATCCATTGTCGGTGCTTCTCCGATTATGTCGAGTGATTGATTAAGGGTTAGCATACCTGCTTGCCAACCAAGTACTGCTCTCTTCATAGAATCCATAGGGGATTCTTCTGCTATTGGCTCAAAAATAAATTCCGGAAGGTCTTTTTTAGTGTGAGGAATACCCATTAGGTCTAATTGTTTTGAAAACAACTCCACAATACCCTGCTTAACAATAGACTGTAAGCGGGCAATAGCGGTGTTCGCCCACATGTTAGCGTTGTAAGTTGCGGCAAAGGTACTACCTTTTTCTTGTCCAGCGGCAACACGAGGCACATGCAGAACTGCGGCAACATTTGCCCCTACTGTGTCAAGGAAGTTGCTGTTGTCGGGGATGGTGTTCTTAAGGTCAACATGGTGTAGTGAAACATACGAAGGTAGGATTGGCATTTGGTCGCCACGAAGTCCTTCAAACAAGTTAATGACTTCATCCATAATGATACCAAGTCGTTCTGCTTGTTCGTCGGGGTCGGTAATATGTTCAATGGCTGACTTGTCAATTGTGATAAATTGCTTAGTTAGTACATCTTCAAGGGCGATGCGGTTGTTCATTGTATTGTATTTGACCCGTACAACCTGCTCTAAAGACGAGAAACGGGACTGCCCCCATACACCGTAGGTCTGACGAAGTTTTGTGTCTTCATACCAGTTGCTACGGTAGTCTGTGCGGAAGTGCATAATCTCATTTCGTGGGAATACCATAGTGTCGATACCTTGTTCACGGAGAATGTAAAAGTCGTTTGTCATAATCGGACTGTTGGTATCGGCTGTAAAGGGCAAACCATTTGCACCACGGTTATCGACAATAGTAATTTGTCTAATGGGAAGGCTTTGGACATTTGTAATACCGACGCCGGTCCTTCCTACTAATTTGCTAATATCGTTACCATACACTTGTAGGTTGCGTACAGCATTGATTAGGAAATCGTCAAGGTCAATCCTTTCGACAAGTTCCATAATGCTATTGCGAATTTGTGAGTTCTTGGCTTTTTTGTAGTCAATACGGTAGTTGTTTGCTGTTAAGGAAACACTTCGTACAGCACCGTTTAGTTCGGGGTCAAGTTTGACCATGTTGTCATACAAATCAAATTTGTTAATGAAGTTAGTATCTTTTTGGAACTTTTCAGTATCTTCAAAGATATTTGGCAAACCTGCGGCAACCGACAACGAAACATTGGACCCAACACGGAGAGGCTTTTGCTCAGCCACCACCGGTTGTCGTCGGAACCTATCAAAGATACCCATATTGTAGGGGAGATATGGAATGATTTATGAACATAGCGGCGTTTTTTGTTTCTTTTCTTTTGTATTTTACAAAAAGAATTATCTTTGGAGCAGTATAACGGTTTTTACTAATTCTTTTTTTCTTTCATAGAGGTTTAAGAAAAAGTAGTATTAACCTTCTAAGTTAATTATAGCAAGGGGGCGTTAAACACCTATGAATCAATAAAAGAATAAAGGGTTTGGTGGCGCAGTCAAGCGTTTAATTCTTTTTACTGGATTTGAAATAATAAAAAGATAAAGGTTCATAAAGGGTTCACGCATGGGAAGGATTGATGAGAGCCAAAGCAGAATACGGGTACGACTTGATTGCCGAACATTTTGACAATGAAATGTCAGTGATGGGATTGGCTCGCAAGTTGAATGAGTTGGATGGTAAAAAATCAATCAAAGGGTGGGAAATGTCAATTTACCGCTACAAAAACATGAACAAGATTGACTCTAACAAAAAACCAACGCAAAAAGTACCTATTCCAGAACAACCATACCACTATGATGCTGTTTCTGATGAGTATATGACATTCTTAACTGTTGCAGACAAGATGATAACGATTAGTGGTGATATGCACCGAGCAATGAAGTCTGCTTACAGCAACATGGTTGGTGAAGGTGAGTCAAGTAAAGAGATTTGCAGGGAGCATAACTTTCCGGAAGAATGGTTTGGCGAATACCGAAGGCGACATGGCTGGACACATAGTATGTCCCCCTACACCGACGAAGAAATGGCTAAGAATGATGTTGACACTCTTGTTGATAACTTGTTGTCCCTTCGTAAAAACGAGTTTCACAAAAAATTCCAAGAGAAAAAGTGGAAGGAAGTGCAAAAGTCTGCTGATAAGTACGACTTGTTTGAAGAAGCAATTCTCAATGAGTTTAGAGAACTTGTTGTACAAGCACCCTCAACAGTACCACAAATGAAACTTGTTGAAGATACCCAATACAGTCTTGTAATTAGCCCTACTGATTTCCATTGGGGTAAGTACGGCTGGGTCGATGAGGTTGGTGAAACATACAATTTCGATGAGGCAAGAACTCGCTTGATGGAAAAAACGCAAGAATTGATTTGTCGCCTACCTTCTCGACCGGAGCAAATCATTTTGGCTACCGGAAGTGATTGGTTCCATGTTGACAATGACTTAGGGACTACAACAAAGGGTACTCCACAAGATATGTGTGGTAGCCCTGCTGAAATCCTTATGACAGGATGCAAGATGGCTCGTGAACACATTGAACTGCTTCGTCAAGTCGCTCCTATCAAAGTGGTGTTCATGCCCGGAAACCACGACCGCATGAGTGCAATTTCTTTGATGATGTACTTATCTGCTGTTTATGAGAATACCGAAGACTGTGAGGTTGTTGTTAGTCCTACCACGCGTCAATATGTTCGGTATGGCAACAACTTGTTAGGCTTTATCCACGGGGATGGGGCAAGAAACCTTGTTGAGTTAATGAGCAACGAAGAGCGAGAGGCTTGGGGCGAATGCAAACACCACACATGGTTCCACGGCCATCTTCACCATCGACAGGTTGTTGAGAAGGGTGGCTGTTTAATTATTCAATTACCAAGTCTTGCAGGTCACGATAGGTACCACGCTCGTCAAGGTTACACCACTTCTATTGCTGGACTTTCTGCACACTTCATAGATAAAGAAAAAGGACTTGTCGGAACACTATTTGCACCTGTGGAGGGTGAACATTGACAAACCCCCAAGTCAAAAAACTAAGAGAGTGTCAGAATTGCGGGCATCGTTGTTATTCCCGTTATTCTTCTCATAAAAAATGGTCTAAAAAAGAAAAGAGAATGATGTACTGCGGTTGTTTAAGGGTGATTAGGAATGAAGCGTGAACATGTTGTTTGCACGGCTTGTGGTTGGGAAAGCAAATACCTTTCTCAAGCAAAGGCTTTTACGAGAATCTGTCCGTACTGCAATTTACGCTCTTTGCGTCCTTGGTGATTATATGAACATTAAAGTCGATATTTTTTGGAAACTAACAATAAGAATGTATGTGATGCCAAATGTCAAGAATTAAACAAGCGTTAGCATTTGAAAGAGCAAGAAATGATGTTCAGTATTTTTACCGTTGGCTTGGATATGCTTGGGGCGACCACATCGGAGAATGGATGGATATTTACAGCGATAGGAAAGATTCCCATGTTCACCGTGTTTGTATTATTGCTCCGAGAAGTCATTCTAAGAGTACGACGCTTGGTGTAAAATTACTACACATGAGTTTATTCCAAAAGTTCAATGGTAAGCCTATGGACATTTGGTTGTTTTCTGCCAGCCAAGACACTGCTGTAAGAAGGCTTGCTGAGATTCGCAAGGATTTAACAAGCCATAAAGAACTTGCTCGCTACATTGATAACAAAAAAGGTGGTAAGAAGGAGTTGTGGCTAAACAACGGAGCAGTTATTCGCTGTTCTTCTGTTGGTAGTGCCATTCGTGGGGACCACCCTGCGGTTGTTGCCCTTGACGATGTGTTGCTTGATGCTAAAAAAGAATTGAATAATGAACAGTTAAGACATTGGCTAAGAAAGGTTGTTATGCCAATGCTTGACCCCGGTTCTTATCTGTATTGTGTGGGTACGCCAATGAGTATGGGTGACTTGTACCATACTGAAATGTTAAAGAATACGGAGTGGAAAAGCAAAACATGGTCTGCAATTCCTAATTGGGAAGAATCAAAGCATGAGCCGCAGAAATTAAAGGCGTTATGGCCGGAGTTCCGCCCTATTGACTTTTTGCTTGAACAGAAAAAAGTAACAGGCGACTTAGAGTTTGCTCAAGAATTTCTTTGTCAAGTCATTAACGACGAGGCCGCAGTCTATCCTCGCAAATACACACGAGCAAATATGGACTTAGAGCAAGTGTTTGACAAACAAAAGCGAGATGGGTGCAAGTATGTTGTTGGTTTTGACCCGTCACAAGGATTAGGGAAAGACTATTCTGTTTTAGTGGCAGTCCGCCAAGAATCCGATGGTTCCCTTTGTGTTGCTAATGTTTGGAGAAGGAATGACTTTTCCCCCGATAGGCAGGCTGACATGATTGGTGAGTGGTGTAAGCGATATGGTGCGCCACTTGCGGCAGAAGATGTAGGGTTTCAACGACTGTTTAAGTCACTGTTAGAGGCAAAGGGTATTGGTGTCGAATACAGGGAGAGCAAAGTAAGCAACAAAGGATTGAAGCAGGGACTTTTGAACCGATTAAGAGTTTGGTTTGAAAGAGAGAAGATTCAATTCCCCTATGGTAACGATGCTACACGAAGAGTTGTGAATGAAATGCTTGATGAATTAGAAAGCCACGCTTGGAAATCCGGCGACATTGTTGACACGGGACAACACAACGACTTGGTAATGGCACTGGCCCACGCTATTGACCAGTTCTCCTTCAAATCGGAGGGGACTGTGTTTGCCGGACGAGCAATGAATCGTGGTGGATGGCAAGGCGGAGAAAGCAAGCGAAGAAAGAAGTCAATTTTTAGAGCCGTCGGTCGTCGTTTATAAGGTTTGTTTTGAAAAATTTTGCTGTAAAATTTGAATGGACCTAAGCAACCCTGATGTAGTGCCGTCCGTCGATTTTTGGAGTCGATGCGGTGCCAAAGTGACCACCACTCAAACCCATGAATGCCGTTTCTTGATGCCATAGCCTGCCTGTACGGGTATGCTGGGGGTGCTGGGCGGTATGGGTAGCATCGCACCCCATGCCGTGCGCTGTAGGGGTGCTCACGGGCTTCTTTTCGATTCGGGATTTTGAAGGCTCCTTCGGCACCTGCTGAACAGGCTCGCAGTACCCCGTTTTGCACATAAAAAAAGGCATCCGGCTGGCGAACTCCGGAACCCCCACCGGATGAGAAGGGGTCCCTGTTGTCGTTTCGTTTGCTTGTCAATACCTCCGCAGTCAATCGTTTTTGGTTGTGTTCAAATGTCGGTAGGGCGCATCTCAAGAGCGATGCTCAAGAGGCTGTGACGGGAGCCGCCAACGGACACATCAAAGGACACTGGCACGGCTCTATACTGCGATTTGGACCAGCCCTTCCCTTTCGGTAGGCGGGTGCTGAACTGTCCGAAATTGCCATCATCCTTGAGGCAGGCTTGCATCAATTGGGTGGTGCTGATAGCGCCGGTGTGTGCCGATTCCATGAGGTTGTACAACCGCTTTGGGATGCGAGCAGACATGAAGTGAACTCGGTGTCCGCCGTAGGTCTTGAGGCCGCCATTGACCTTGTTGAGAACTGGCAGGTGGACGGTGACGGATTGAGGCACGAGGTCACGCTTTTTCATGTCAGGGCATTGAGGGCAGGCCTTGGCTCTCATCACTTGCTGATATCCGTTCATTTTCTGGCATTGAGGGCAGTACCATGCGGCGGCGTGGCCGTTGGTGCTCCATTCAAGGACGGTGCTGGCGTTGATTTCGAGGTGGGCCTTGAGGCAGTCCACGCCGTCTCCTTGGAGGGCGTAGCGGTGTACTGTGACGCCTTCAACACGGTTGCGAGAGTCGAGGGCAAGGGTGCCTTTTCGCTTGTCGTTGAGTTGCTTCAAGGTGTCCATTCCGTCACGGATGAGGTGGGATGAATCAACCTCAACATAGCGGATGAAGTCGCCTTTGGTCAATCCGAAGGCTTGGCACTGCTCAAAGGATGCTTCAATGAGGTCCAATTCAATGCCGTTCTGTCCACTGTTTTCGACTTCGGCCATGTTGGCCTTGGTGAACTTTCGGAGGCTCACAAGGCAGGCAACTGCATGGCGGATTTGAGGCTTGAGGATGAGGTCCAATGCGTCGAAATCGCCGAGGGTGTAGGTCCGAGGGTTGAGGTTGGCTCGGAGGGTCTTCACTGGTCTGAATCCTGCTTCCTTGATGGCTTCCATGGATGGGTTCACGGTGGCCATTTCATCGTTCAGTGCCTTCATTTGACTTGCCTTTAGGGTGCTGTTGGCTTGGTACCCGTTGACCTTCCGTGTAGCCTTTAGGTGCCCGTTGGTCAACTTGACTACTGCCTCGGTCAAGGTTGCCATGATAACCTCATAGGGGTTCTCGTTCGATGTGATGAACTGCTTCATCTTGCTTGCTTCGTTGTTTGCTTCTTGTGTTGTTTGTGTTTCAATCATTTGGTTTCCCTCCTGTATTCTGACCGGTGTTCTGTCCCCTATATGAGTGTTTTACGACTAATCCATGAAATTGGGCTAATTTGGGGGTTTTTGGTTCGGTCGTCGTCGGCCTGCCGCCGGTTTGGAATGTGCCCTAATGGGCTGGAATCGCACTTTTATTCTTGTTTTCATTCATGTTTCGGGTTTGGGTGGACTAAAGGCAACACTGCGAGGCGGTGGCCCCCTGTTTGCCAGCCTGTTCTGAACCGAACATGAATGTTCCTTGTTCACTTTTTTGCTCCGAGGTGGTCGGATGACGGGCGGAGCACGGGTTTGATTCTGGGCTGGAATCGACGATTTACATGATTTGACTTTTAGGGCACCCTAAAAGTCCGATTAGGAATTTTTACATGATTCAATCATGTTTTTGATTTAGTCGCGACTAAAAACGCCCCTCGACTAAAGGCCCAGTGCCATAGAGAAAAAATTTAGTCGAAAGTTATCGAAATTTAGTCGTATCTAGTCGGAAATGGTTTTCTTTAGTCGGACCATCCCAACTGGGAGGTGGTCCCCGCCTGCAACACGAACAGACGAGGACCGGAGGGGTGAGCGTGAAGGGTGGTCCCAGCCCGAAGGCTGGGAATCGCCACCCGTGGGGTGCTGGTTACTCGCAGGTGTACATCTCGACCGAAATCACGGAGAAGCCCTCAGCGAGGAACTCGATGGCGTGACCCCAAAGGACTTCGGTGTAATCTGCGTGGTAC
>TARA_R110000851_G_scaffold141057_1_pt1 | contig 14435 bp, 13 predicted proteins | sample TARA_R110000851 | Tara Oceans TARA_R110000851 (sample SAMEA4397627) | marine metagenome | biome: Polar Biome; feature: [DCM] deep chlorophyll maximum layer (ENVO:01000326); material: water (ENVO:00002006), including particulate matter (ENVO:01000060) such as... | depth 17 m | reverse complement strand
GTACGTCCGTTATAGTTTTTGTCAATCGGTGGACGGCTAACCGAAACGCCGAGTTACATTTATCGGCCACCCTTTTAAAGAACTGAAAACATGAAACCTAATATTTTAGGGACTGTCAGCGGTTTTACAAGTAAGGTATTTTTTGTATTCCGTAAACGAATACTAAGAAAAGAATTTTAGATATACCAAATATTTAAAATTTGTGGAGTGAGTAGGACTCGAACCTACAATTTTGGTATCCTGTTTTAATGTTTGCAAACCCACGCTTTAACCAATTAAGCTACCACCCCATAAATGGCGGATGTAATCCCGTAGGCAACGCCCCGCCAAAAGTTAATTTATAATCCCCCGATTATACTATCCTAACAAATCGTCGTCAGATCCGAAGTCCTCAGCCGCAGAAGAACCTCCACCAGATAAACGGTCGCCATCTTCTAATTTTTGCAAATTATTTAAACCACACGCAACGCCTTTGTTTCCGCTTGCTGAATACCCGTAAAAATTGATCGAGGCTCTACCGAAACAACCTGAGTAAAATTCCTCGTTTGACATGATTTCCTCTCTGTCTGGTCCGACGATACCCGGTTTGTTTACAGAGTTTGCATTTAAAAACATACATCCTTCGTATGCTTCATCGTCTGGTCGTTCTTCGTCCCCGTCTCTTAATGGTAATTTTAAAACGGCGGGTATTTTACCATTCCATTTTCCTTTGCCTTCTTGTTTTGCTGCCTCAACCGCTTTGTTAATCTTGTCGATTGTCGCTTTGTCCGATTTAGGAATCAAAATCGAAACGCTGTATTTCTCTTTTTGTCCTTCTTGGATTGCTTTTGGTTCGTGAACGTGTGCATAACTAAATCGCACTTTACCAGTAATAACTTTTGTACTTGACATACTTTCTAATTTTAAATTAATGATTATTATTTATTCTGCTAAATTAATACTTTATTCTAAATAATGAAAATAAATTTTACTTTATTTTAAAAATATTTTTATTTAAAATCTTCTTTTGCCTGTTCGACACCCATTGCCGGGCGTTTATCAGTCATAGGAACTAACGTCGGTTTACCTTGTGGTTTTATAACCAAACTACCTAAAATCGTAGGAAATTCAGATTTACCCACCAGTTTTTCGACTGCAGTAATACCTTGTAATTTTGTGGTTGTGAATTCTTTTTCGTCGAATAGGTTTTCGATCAATGCCTCTTGGACTTTCTTTTCGTCTGTCCATTTTCTATTGCTTCGACCCTCGACCAGTTTTAAACCTTGCCATTTTTTACCCTTGACTGCCTCGTCCAACAAGTGTTTACCTACCGCATTAGCCCAATCGACTAGCATTGGTATTTGTTTATATACTGCTAAAACTTGACTTTCAGTAAGTAAATGCGGATCTTTAAAATCGTGCTGTGCTAATTTCACATTTACCGAGGCAAGAGTTGCACACATGGCCTTTACTTTACACCATTTACAATGGTCGCCCGCTTTTTGCAGTCCTTTACCTTGGTAGGCTTTGGCGGCTTTCGGTTTTACTTCTTTTTGCCCCCATTCGATTAAATCCTCGGTCGATATTTGCCACTCCGATAAATGGTCCAGTCGAGGTTGTACGATTACTAAATTTACGGTATGGATGTCGTAAACCATTTCAAAATTGCGTAAGGCTCCCGAACCGTATAACATGAGTTGGGGATTTTTGTCTGCGTCAACTTTTACACCTTTTCCGTATTTCAAATCTATAACGTCCAGGATCCCATCGGCAACGATACAAACGTCCCCGGTGCCGAAACCTTTTTCGACTAAATGTGAAAAGTCCACACGTTCTTCGATCAATAGTTTTGCGTCAGCTGTTCGGGCTTTGGCGACTGCGAATGCTTCCATTACTATGGTTACATATTTGTCGACTTCGCCTTCCATTTCTGAAGTGTAATGCTTGTCTTTTCGTAATTTCTTTAATTCGGCGTTTAAAATCTTTTCGTCGATTTCTCCGTTTTTGAATCTTAGATTTACGTCTCCAAATTCGTGTGCCAATGTTCCTTCAGCGGCAAACGTGGACGTACTCGATTCGTCGAACTTCTCTTCCAGTCTCGCACTTGGCGTGCAATTCATCCATCGAGAAGCACCAGAGGCAGACAATAATGCGTGCGCTCTGGTTGAATGCTCTACGCTCGACAATTTATAAACTGTTTAAAAAGTCGATAAATTCTGCGTATTTCTCCGTTGGTATTTTTACCACGTTAGGGACACTCCATTCTGTTAATTTTGCTTTGATCGCCTCTCGGTGATCTTTGGCTTTTTTAGACGTTAGTGTACGGATATCCTCCAGAGTGATAGTCGTTTCCGATTTTTCCTCGGTTGTGTTTCCCGGTCCTGTTGCAACTTCTTTTGGCGCGTCTGCGGTTGTAGTTTCCGACTGTTCTACTACCTCAGCGACTTTCTTTTTACGTGGCGCACGTTTTTTCGGTGCTTCCTCTTTTGGTGCGTCTGCGGTTGTAGTTTCCGCCGGTGCTGCTGTTCCTGAAGGAATAACGTTTCCACCTACGGCAGATAAAAAATTCATTGCTGCGGCCAAATGTGCCGGATTAGACGGGTCGAAACTCGCCTCAATTTTTACTAAACTCATACTTTCTAAATATTTATTGATTATTAAAATTATTTGTTTTCGATTTGTTGTCCGACAATTTCAGACAACTGCGTAAGATATGCGCTCAAAGATGTAGTACCCGAATGGATAACAGACTCGTGGAAAAGAGAATCATTGTCGAAAACTTTAGTTACCCAAGTTTTTGTGTCCAATTCTGCTCGGAAATTTCCAGAGGTTAAAACGGTTAAACCTTTGTTGTTTTTTAGATCCCATTCGTTACCGCTGTAAAGGTTTCCGATTGCAATTCCTGTCAACTCTGACAACAAACTGATTTGGTTTGAGTCCAAAAATCCGTCGCCTTTTATAACTCTGTTCAACGCTAAAGATGCGTATTTGTTTCCTGGGAATAGTTGTTGGGCTAATTCCTTTTTGTCCAACTTTTTTGTTTTGATTATTTTTTCTACATCTATGGTTTTCATCTGTTGCGTATTTGTTTCGGCTAAATTATAATAATAAACCGATATATAAAAATATTTTTTAGAATTATTATAAAAATATTTTACTGTTTATTAAAAGTCATGCCCGAATACGTCAACGTATTGCCCCCATTGCTCAAAATTATTTCCCTTTCTAAAGAGACATTTTCAAAATGTACTAAAATACCATTTTGCACGATCTCATAATTATAAACGCCCTCGGTGTCTCCGCCAATATCATATTTTACGGTTTGGGAATCAAAAGTCATTATGAAGTCGGTTTCCTCGGCGCTCCATTGTCCGGGCAAAATATCGGATAGAGTTTCGATACTTGGTTCGCTTAACATCTCATTTTCCATTAAATCGTCAGTTGAGCAACTAACTAAAACTATGGCCGTAAGGATAATAAATAATTTTTTCATTTTTATTTGTTTTTGATTTCGGTGTAAATGTACAACGGATAAACAAATAATAAAAATTATTTTTAATAAAAATAGAAAATATTTTATTGATTCTTTTTAAAACGTTGATTAATAAGTCTTTAAAAATTTGCGTAAACAAAGAAACAATATAAACGATGTTTCCTATAACTCTATATAATTACTATAATACCCCTATATTATATAAATATTAAATTATAAAAAGATTTAGTATTCCATTGTTTATATTGTTTATTCAGTCGATAAAGTCAATGTTTACGGGCTTTCTTATGTAAACAACAATAGTTTATTATCGTTTACGGTGTTTACTTTTTCAGGCTAAAAATAGAAAACTCATATCCCGCCAACAAATAATCGTTACCATTCATTCGAGAATATCCGACCCGGAGTATGTTTCCTTTTCGGCCTTGCAATCCTGTTGTAATGTCGTAGGATGGATCAGTCAATCCAAAATCTGTTCGGACTTGTGCGCCTAAAGTTAGGCGGAAAACTGTCTCAGGTGCTTTCGTTTTGATTGTTCGTTCCTTCAGAGTATAATCCAACCCCATTTTTTTAATGTCGCCCTGTACGTCTCCAAAAACAGTAAGGTTTAAATATTCGTCGTCGAACACTTGCGAGTATTTTTTTATTTGGATTGATTGGAGGTATAATTTGTACCGCTCGATTTCATTTTTTGCCTCTTTATAAGCAACGGCCAAAGAGTCGTTAACTGGATTCTTTAGTTTTACCGTTATAATAGAGTCTTTTGTATGCCAACGATCGATGTAAACCGTATCGTGGTCGATCTCGATTGGATCTACTGAAGGCAAAGTATTTTTAACCTCAGGGATTATTACTTCGATTTCCGATGTTTCGCAGCTTTTAAAAAGTAGTAAACAAAAAACCGCACCCAGAATAAAAGACACGGCGTATTTTTTTATTGTATTCATAATTTTGATTTTTAAAGTCCTATATTTTCCAATGGTATATTTTCACATCGTAACCATTCCAATACATCAAAAGATGGGCAAGCCTTAGTGGATATATTGTTGTGTCCTATTACTTTTATACCAGGGTGACGCAATATCATAAATTTAACATACGTTAAAAGTGTGTTTTTCTGAGCTTCGGTACGGGTGTCTTTTGGGGGGTAATATTTAGACCAACTCGGTTTGGTTTTCTCAGCACCTCCAGTATAAACAACGTGCCTCGATATTCCGTTGAAACCTTTTGCACCGTTTGAAATTTCCCAACTGTCCACGTTGTTATCTTGGTCGAATTCGATTAAGTTTTCCAACGAACCGTCTAAATGCACCATATCTGAGTACCCCACTCTGGACCAACCTCGCTCCTTTAAATGCCATTGTTCAATATCCTTTTTTGTGATTTCTCTACCTTCAGGGGTCGCAGTACAATGTATCACTAAGTATTTTAATTTTCCCATAATATCAGTTATTTAGATACAACTATCATTTTTTAGTTTTATTCAAGTCTATTTTAAGCCAGTTTGCAATCAAAGTTTTTAAAACGGTATCGATGTCCCATTTATAAATTATAAATTCGGCGATCTTTTCTCCTGACATTGCAACTACTCCGACAATTAAGGGAGTCCATTTCCCCTCCACAAAAGGGAAAACAAAATAAGCGCAACCAATACCAACTATAAAACTGATTATTACTCTTGTGAAATTCATTTTTTCCCGTTTAACTTGTGTCGCTATCTTTATAGAAATTGCAATAGACGCGGGCATGAATATTTTAAAAAAGAACTCTGTTAGCTCCTTTATTATTGTTGGGTCTTTTCCTGACATAGATATACTTTATTATTGCAAATATTAATATTACTAATCCGACCAATATCTCATTTATACCAAATTTGGTATTATCGAAAAATATTTCATCGAAAAAATTGTTTAAAGATAGCGATAAAAGTATAAATTTTATGATACTGTTTTTATCGTTCAAAAATAAATAAGTACAAAGCAACAAAATAAAGAGGGAATTCCCTATGTAAAAACTGCCTTTTGGTAACTGGCTCCAAAACAAATAAGTTACCAAACTTACTAAAGTTGCTATGTATAAAATATATTTCATCGGTCGTCTGGTCTGTCTCCAATTAATCTCGATTTACTTTCGACACTTGGTACTAATTTAGTAAAAAATCTCTCGATCAGTTTTAAAATAGCACTATGGAATCCAAAGGCGATAAAATAACTCGCAATAAATACACCAGGATTTAATTTCTCAAATATGGCGTAAGATACAGATATTGCCAAACTGAAAATTAAAACTTTCAGAGTTGTACTGCATTTCTTTAATATCGACGTTGATCGAATGAAATAGCCCGAAGCGATAACTATTATAAAAACTATCCAATTAATCATAGGTAGTAAGTTTGTCCAAATGTCATTCAAGTAATTCATCTTTTTAATTTATTTAATTTATTTATTTATTTAAACGGGTATATAGGGTAAACAACAGACCTTTCATCAGTAACATCAGACTCATAGAAAAATATACCCCCTATTTCACATCCTAATCCAGAACCAGAAGTTCCATAAGGATAGATTCTAAAATTTATATTTGAGTAAGCGGACTGAACATCACCAATAGAAAAAGTATGTATTACCCATTCTCCTTTTTGAACAGGTAAAGCAATATTAAAACTACCTATGCTCGGTGAAAATGAGGGTCCAAAAACCTGCAATAATGCTGTACCAGGATCAACACCCACATCTTTGTATCTACACATGAACCCAACAACTAGAGTTTTACCGCCCGTAGTTCCTGGGTTAAAGTTAGCAGTATAATTACCAGATGTGATCAACCTACCTTGTCCTAATCCATGCGGTAAAAACATAGGGTCAGTGCCTATGCTTGAATCATTTTTAACGGATACATTTTCTACACCTAAAGAACCTAGGTATTGATTAGCTTTAAGGGACGTTAAAACTCTTGCACCTATAGATGCTTCAGCTTTATATCCGCCACCTCTTAAATTTGAGCTTGTAGATAATGTTCCTGCAAAATTCATAAAAGTTATGTACGCGTCTGTTCTACTTGAACCTACATAATCAACATTTGCTACTGAATTAATCTTGTATATATCTTTAGCGGGACCCATGTTATATATATTTCCTAACCTAAACAAACTGTCCACTGAGTTGGTGCTTGTCAGTGAGGCAAAATGACTTCCGTTACACGCTTCACCGTAATTCCTATCTATCTCTATGATTCCAGAAGCCCCTGTTAAAGTTATAGGGTCTGATTGCCCCTCTAACATATTGTCAGTTATAACCACCTGACTATCAAACCTACCGTTTATCCTAGACCCTTGCTCGCTTTGATTACCTACAAACCTAAGACCTAAAACCCGGGCTAATGGATTATCTGTGGCCCTTAGTATATCATTACTAGTATTAAAATTACAATCCTGAACAGTAACGTTTGCGGCTGATAATATATTACCAACAGGACTGAAATTAACACCTACATCTAATCCGAAACCGCTACATTTAACCATAGTAAAACCCCTATGCGGACCATTATTTGATTGTGTGTGATTAATAGCTATATGTGTTTTAGTGTTTAAGGGATCTTTAAAGTTAAGTCCGTTTATAGAGAATGAAGACGTAGAATAAACCCCGCTATCTCCATAATCAAACATGACAGTATTAGTGCCTCCACATTTTATATAACCTGCTTGCGGCATAGAAAACCAATTTATGGCGCCTATTCCGCCAGATATATATATGCCTTTTTTAATGATAACAGTACTGTGTAAAGAGTAAACCTGCCCCGATGTTAAGGGTATTCTAAGAGCTGAACCGATCAGCTCTACAAAATCAACTGCTTTTTGAAATGCGGGACTATCGTCATTTACCCCATTCCCTTTTGCCCCAAACCATTGCGGATATATATTATCTATATTAAAAGTACCAGACACTATCCCACTCCCATCAAAAACCTGTGATAAATTAGCTTCAATACTCGTATTATCGCATACTATTTCAGTATAATTTTTTAACACACCCCCTTTAGGTACTAACGTGACGTTACTAGGTAGTGCTATTGTCGCACCTCCCAGATCAAAATCCCTGACTATTTCTATTCTGCAATTAGCATAATTGGCGGGCACATTACCCCAATCAAACCCGGCTCTCAATCTATGGTACCCCAGACTATTTAACAAACTCTTAGGTCTGTCGTTCATCAATAAACTATTACCAGACGTCTTTATATCCTCTGAGTCTACTATTTGAGATACAACTGAATCATTTTGAACCCAAGTTCCTGACGTAACAGCCCAACTTCCGTTTAACAAAAGGTTTGGATCATTTGCTATTTTTGACGGCGTGTTTTCTGAGGGTATCGGCAAGTCAGCGTCTTGCTCTGCTTTTGTTTGGTAGGTTTTAGCTCCCCCAAAAACAGCGTTATCCAATTCATTTTTTAAATCTTGTGCTGTGCCTGTGTAACCTCCTTTTTCCAGTTTACCCAGTAGTATTTGAGATAGGTCGAATTCTAAATCAGAAGTGGATCCGGTGTAAGTACCTTTTTCTGTTTTATTATCTACTGCATACCGATTGAAAATTTGTAAATAACTCCAAGTATTCCCGTCGTACGAAAATAAATACACCCCAGGCACTGTTATAGTTATTCCGAAATTGGAAAATACTCCGGTGGTGTTAGCTATATAAAATTCTTCGCTTTCAGGGGATCCCGGGGCAGTACCTACGAGGGCGACACCTTTATATTTATTATTACCTAACTGCGGGATTAGATTGTTATTTATTAAATCTTGAAAGATTTGTCCTGTTATTTCGCTGTTACCGTTTGCAGTTATTACCGCACTAACCGCACTTTTTAAAGATTCCCAACTCATGTTTTAAATATTAAAATCGTTATTAAAATCAGTATTAAAATCTCCTGAACCTCCAGACGAAACAATACTTTTACCTATTTTCTTTATTACTGTATCGCACTCGAATTCAGCTTCGACCGATGCCAAATCCCCTTGATCTTGCCATTTGGGATTGATTATAATTGTTTCAACGTCGTATGTTTCCCCTTTTGATAAAATCTCGATGTGGTCGTGCATCCTAACAATACGCAAAGCATCCAAAAGAAATTCAGGCGCAATAAAAGTAAATTTATACTTTTTTTCGCTTATTTGTTTTTCAATGAATACGTGTCCGTCTCTTTTTTGGGCGACTTCCTCGAATGGGTATTCGGGTTTCCCAACCTCTGTTGGCAAATATACATAATTTTTATATTGAGTTGAATAATCGATATGTCCGTCTGAATGTATAAAATTATCTTGATCCCAATATATCAGTTTTAAATATTGTGCGGTGTCCCTGACAATATTAAAAATATCACTAAACCAAGTATTGCCGACGGTGTCTCCTATTTCCAAATAATGTTTACCTAACGGCATTTGTGTAGTTGGTAAAATTAACAAAGACGGGTTTATTAAAAGGTCGTAACCTTCAGAGGCAAACTCCAAAACGCCCAAACCTGCAGATGTTGCCCCGGCTAAAATATTGATGCTTACTCCTGTTTCTAAATTTAATAAATTTAATTTGTTGATCGTAGATCCTGCCGAATGATCCCGCTTTATCTGAAAAGGTAACAGACGCACATTTTCAGATATTAAATTGAATGTCTGTTCAAACGCATAAAATTTTCTGTGGTGCTGTTTTTCTACCGAGTCGTAAAAAGGTAATATGTTTAGATTGTTGTTAGGCGTTTCCATCCGTGTCGTGTTTTAAAGTTCCGCTTACCATATAACTCTCCAAATCTACGGATATTTTTTCGATCTTACCGTCTCCCAATCCTGTTGATATTAATTGGTACGGGTTGAATACTGAATTTAAAGGGAATTTTACTTGTTGTTTTTTCTGTTTTGTAATATTACTGTACAAAATTACGTCCTCGCCGTTTATATTAACCCTGTCCGACGGTAGGTCGCTTGTGTGGTATTTACCATGTATATAGGACCAGGATAAAAAACCGTTTTGCAACATAAATTGTTTACCGTCTGGGTTGTACCATCTGAAATAAGGTACTTTGTAAACCCCTGACTCATTAACCGCTCCAATCAATACAAAACCGTCTTTGCTTATTTCTTGCGGGTTCGCTTGTATAAAATCAATGTCAGTCGTAAACCCTCCGATATTTGAGTCCTCGATTTTACCTTCCTGTGTAAAATTACTAATTATATTTATCGGGTTTCCTTGGAAAACCGGACTTACATCGTCCATCCAACCATACTCGTATCTCTCGGCCATGGCTTCTTTATCGTACTCGAAATTATTTTGTAAAAAATCCCAACTTTTATTGTTTTTTACATTCTGTAAAGTTGTTAAGTCTGTACCGATTAAAGGTGTAAAGGCGTAAGTACCTCCTTTTTGGTACCAACTTATATGCTCCAATCTTAACCGCCCATTATCAATATGCCAATGTACTTCGAATACATCTGCTAACATTTTTAAAATCTGTTGTAAACTCGTATCAGCTTTCTTTGATGGTTGGTCGTATGTCGAATTTATAATGTTTGATTTCGGAGTGATAAAATAATCTAAGTTCCCAATATTTGTCGGATTGTTGAAAGTGCTATAAGTACCCATATACGCAAATCCACCCAAAGGATTCGTCGTCGCATAAAAAAACTCGCTATGTTCGACATCGTTTAAAAATGATACGTTTGCCCCCATTTCTGAAAGTAATTTTTGTATTGCAGACGCCAAAGGAAAAGAATCTCGCAACGTGAATTCCAAACCGTTTCCGTATTCTGTAAACTGTACCGAATCGTCTGTAAGAAACCAAAGAGATAAAGCCTTCCAATTACTCATACTTATAGGAATTGGCTCTCTGTCTATTCCTGTGGATGCGGGCAATTGTAAACCTCGGTAGTATTTTCCTCCGTCGGGTGCATCGTCAGGAACTCGACCGAATTTTGTTGGCACGGTTAAAAATTCCTCGTAAATTAAAAAACGGGTTGTACCTAAATTATACCCAACTACTCTTTTATAATTAGAATTATTCGCCACTATGTCAGTACTCGGTATTTCGTAGGTGTCGACGGTACCGGTATTTAAAATATCGGTGTAGTATCTTGCAAAAATGGCATACTCTACAAAATAAAAAGAACCCGTCTCTCCGTTTACACCTGAGAATAAAAGAGAATTTACCGAAGTGGCATTCCAATTTGTGTAGGGGGTCTCATATAAAATGGCATTGTCGCTGACTCTCTGTATTTGAAACCTTTTACCGTACCAATATACTCCGGGATTATCTTCTATTAATCTATAAAGTCCGTTTGCGTTTAACCTTGCGTCGTCGTAAGCTCCGGTAACGTCTGTACTTAAACTTGCCCCAACTGACACGGGTATATTTCTGATTGTTTGTGTTTTAAAAAATTTATGAGTATTCGTTAAAACAGATTCGTCGAACTCTGGATCTATTTGTAATTCCTGTTCCCAATGTGTACCGCCTAAAATATTAGTCAGTACAGTATCGCCGGGTATATAAATTTGAATTATAGGCCTCCTATTTACTTGGATTGCTTGTATTTCTGGGGATAATTCTAAAAGGTTGTATGTTTTTTGCATCCCGCCGATTACCTTTTCGTAATCGTCTAAAACTTTAGTTCGTACCTCGACCGTTAAATTATCGGCGTTGAATTTACAATCGGTTTTAAAAAAATAACCTATATATTTTTCCAATATACTGTCGGAATCTTCGATCTCTAAAAACATTTCGGTATCAAAAGGTAATGCCGAAATATAATTGTAGTCAGTTTTCTGAAGGGTTAAATTTCCTTTTAGTTTTCGTCGATAATATTCGCCTGTACCTGATTTGTCGTAATCTAATTTTAAAGATTTATAAATCGGATAAACTTCTCTCGATGTATAAAATGTTTCGTATGGCGTCCCTGTTAAACGGGCAAAACAAGCGTTTGCAGTTTCCAATCCGTTTTCATTAGCTTGGAATGCGAGTTTAATTCCGTACACTCCTGAAGGGATTGTAATTTCAGTATTGAAGTTAAAATCGTCGTCAACTATTTGCCCCCAATTATCAAACAGGGTTGCGTGTCTGTTTGGGTATGCTATCGTTCCCGATTCTGAATATGTATAAACTCCGGGACTTACTGCGATTTTCTCGGTATGGTCGTAACCGCTTAACGGTGTAACCGCATCAGGTAAATACCCTTGCCGAATTTTATACGGATCTATTAAATTTTTACCCGATGAAACTCTATGTTTTAAGATAAATTTATACATAAATTCGTTTGATATTTTTATAAACCTCTACCAAACGACCTTCGCCATCGATGTAAGTTCTCTTTTCACCATTCTGTCGGATTGCTTCCAAACTGTTTTCCATCTTGGAAAAATCGGAGTTGCTCTCGGCAAAGATAACTTTATTATTTTCGTCCACGAAACTGTTTGAGTAAGCTTTCTCAAATGTGCCGGCGTTCAAACTTTTAATTATTCCCGGTAACGCACTTTTATATTTACGTGTGTTTTTACGGTTTATAATAGCCATAGCCTCGCCACCTTCAGCGGTTCTCTGTTTTCCGCTGCCAGTTGTACCGATAGGAATATCGTTTCCGCTTGCATGACTTCCCCCATTTAAAAACTCCAATCCACCGTCTCCGAATTTTTCTTTTGCTGCTTGTTTGGCTTTTATTTTACTGGCTGCAAAACTACCCCACATCGTACCAATTGCCGCAACCGCAAGAGCTGGCCCAATTACAGGGATCCCCGCTAAAGATTTCCAAATCTGTACCGATGCCGTAAGAAGTCCCGACGATTGTGTAACTGTATCGATTGCCGCTTGGGCTTTCTGTGCTTTCTTTTTCTCTTTTAAAGCGTCCGCCTCTTGTTTCTTTTTGAGTTCCAATTCTCTTTGTGCCTGAATAACATTGTTGGCGTACCCGTTGTTTCGGTTCTCGATTTCCTGGTCCAATTTAGATTGTGCCTCGGCTGTTTCCTCTTGGGATTTTTGTAAAACAATATCCGCCGCCTCAACTCTTGCCGCTGCAATTGATTTGATTCCGTCGATAACTATGCCGACACCTTCTTCGACGGCCGCTTTTTGTTCGTCGTCTAAATTTAAACCTAATTTGGAATAAATATCCCCTCCAGATTGTTTTGCGTTTTTGTCAATCTCTTGGTTTATTTTTGCAATAACGTTTTTCATTGTTGCAATTTGCAACGCTGATAAATCGCCACCCGATTTTTTGTTTAGATCCAAAATCTTTTGGATTCTGTCTCGTTCGGCCTCTAATATTAATTTAGTTTTTTCCGCTTCGGTTGCTTTCAGAATATCAATTCGAGACATTTCCAAATCATATTCCTGGTCGATTGATTCCTCGGCAATTTTGAAACGGTCCTCTTTGGCTTTTTGTTCTGCTGCTTTTTTAGTTTCCGCCAATTTATCCTGATCCTGTTGTAATTTCGCACCAAGTTTCAAAATATCGTCCGCCAATTTTGCGTCGATAACTCGTTTTTGGAGTGCGTAATCTTCGTCGGAAATTAACTGTAATTCTTTTCTTTTGTTTAACTCCGTCAACGTAATAGAGGAATTCTCTTTTAAACTTTCTGCCGCAATTTGGGCGTTCGCTTTTAGTGCTTTGTTTTTCTCGTCGTAAGTAGATTTGTCCGAGGCGATAATCGCATCGTTTGCCAAAATTGCCGATGTTTGCTCGAATTTGTTTAGGGCTGCATACGCTTTTAATCGCTCTTTTTGTTGTTTGAATGCTTCCAACCTCAACATATTCATACGTCGAATACGTTGTCGCCTTAAATTATCGAATGCCGTTTCGGCGTTGAATACTTCCGCCTCAGCTTCGGCAATTGCTTTCTTTGCTTCGATGTCGTCAACTGCTAAATTTGAGGTTTGTTGTAATATACTGGCTTTTGCTTTCGCCAATTTTATAGTATTTGCCAATGCTTTTTCGTCGAGGTCGAATGATTTTTCCAGAGTCTCGATACTTTTTTCAGCATCCAAAAGTTTAAGGCGTTCGGCATCCCCCCTCGCTTTCGCTGAGGCTTTATTCAATTTGGCATTTTCTACAATTACCCGTCTTTCTTCTCGGTTGTACGCTGCCTGAGCATCTGCCAATTTCTTAGCGGCGATAATATCTCTCTGTATTTCGTTTCCTAAATCCTTGGCTTTTTCTATTGCTCCGTCGAAAGTTTCAACGATTTGTTTACCCAATTTTATTTGTTCGGCAACTAAATTTTTAGTTTCTTTTTGCAGTTCCTTCAGCTCCTTTTTAAATTTGTCGGCTTCCTCGGCATCGTTAGTAAACTCATTCCACGCAATACGGATTTTTAATATACCCGCCATGAAAAGGTTTGCGAATATTTTAAAATTATTAATGAATATTTTAAACGCTTTCGGAATAGAGTCGAACAACGCAATACCAATCAACGTAAGGACATCCATAAAATTATCGAAAATAGACGATGCCACGACCATGACTTTATTTAAACGATCCTGTCCCTCCTCGCTTCTTTCCATTGCATTTACAAACAACATAAAAAGGCCGGCGATTAACGCTATAATTGCGACGATAGGATTTGCAGCCAGTACCAACAATTGTTTCCCAATGGCCTTTGTGCCTGAAACAACGCCATTCATTGGACCAGGTAATGCACCTAATGCGTCTTTATAATTACCAACATTAAGACCTGTTTTACCCGTCGCCTCTTGTAAACGTTTCATTTCCTCGTAAAGTGCCTTTGAGTCTTTTTCCAGTTTTTTACCGGCTTTCGACCCATCTCTCTGGGCTTTACTCATGGCGTTTAACTTAATCTTATTCAAACTATATTGTGCCGATAGTTTGTTGTACGATCCCTCAGTCGAGGCGTTTATCTTCGCCGTAAGTTTATTAATATTGTTTTGCTGTTGTTGTTTTGCCTTCAGGACGGCGATCTCTTTTGCCACTCCTGAC
>TARA_R110000851_G_scaffold117098_2_pt1 | contig 14494 bp, 9 predicted proteins | sample TARA_R110000851 | Tara Oceans TARA_R110000851 (sample SAMEA4397627) | marine metagenome | biome: Polar Biome; feature: [DCM] deep chlorophyll maximum layer (ENVO:01000326); material: water (ENVO:00002006), including particulate matter (ENVO:01000060) such as... | depth 17 m | reverse complement strand
CTGCTCTGCATTATTTTTAAACTGAGTCCAACCAGCACTTTGATTGGATTTAAACTTCATTAAATCATTAGGCTTAATAACACCTCTTCTCATTAAGTCTGCCTTTCTGGAAAGCTCATCAGCACTTTGTTGAGACGAGTCTAAAGCGACTTGTCGTAATGTAGGAGAATCATACTCACCAATATCAGCAAGAGCAGCTTGTTGGTCCGAAATGTTTTTCTCTAAAACATCTTTTTTTCCTTGCCTTTCATCACGAATTCCTTCAAATGTTTCTGTAATTTTAGCAGCTTGTGCCCCCCAATCTACCTTCGATTCTGGCCCTTGTCTTTCGTAAACATCAAAGTCTATATTTTTTTTACTTGGTATCGCCATAATTTATGAGAATTTATATTTTGATGTATTAGGGTCGTGTAATCCATCTACCGAATCTCTAAACGCAAAATCTTGGTCTTTAATTAAAGATGACTGCCCTCCTTCGGAATTCAACCCTTGTCTATCAGCTTTATTTTTTCCATACAACGGAACTAAGTCTGCAGCCGAAGATAACCCACTTGTAACAGAATTAATCCCTGAGTTTATATTTTGTGCTCTTAAGGCATCAGCATCTGCTCGTCTTTGGTTCTGCTCTCTAGCATTAGCCACATCCATCTCTATTAGTTGTTGGTTTATAGAATCTTGAGACTCAGCCTTCATCATATTTAAATCTGAGATTTCTTCTCCCATTTCAATACGCGTTCCTTCTGCTGCTGCAGTAGCTTGAGCCCCTACTCTACCGACTCCTGCCGCCAACCCTCTTGCATCACCTTCTTGAAGAGCCTCTACGTTTTGCTGCTGAACTGCTAAGTTATTTTCAAACTCCGCCTCATAAGCATCTAAAGGAATTGTTAGTCCTGAGAAAGAATCCTTCTCTGCTTTTCGTTTAGCGTCCGCCATTGCTTTAGCTGCTGCTGTATTTGCCTTATCAGAAGCGTCTTTTTGTTGTGATGCTGCATTAAAGGATTGGACGGCTGAAACTCCCGCCCCAACTATTCCTATTACTGATGCTGTTACTGCTGCCATGTTATATTTTTTTAATCATTTCGTGGGTATAGGTAGCGCCCTCTTTAAAGCCTACTTTTTTATATACATTAATTAATGGTTTATTTTTGATTAAAGCATATATATATTTTTTACCTAATCCCTCTGCTTTATCACTTATAGTTTGAACTAATAATTCTAAACCCTCTTTTCTATTTTGTCTATCTAAATAAAATCTATTGGATATAATCCAATCACACCATGCTGCTTTTGAATTAGTTACATACATAAATCCTGCGCATACTGGAGTATCACCATCATAAACAATAAAACCACCCATCCCATCTTCAGGTAAAAAATCCTTAGATGGCGGGTCCCATCTCCAATCTTTCCACCAATTACAAAGGATATCTTCATAATCAGTTTCTTTTAATGGTTGTATATTTAATTTCATTTATGCAAAGATAGTAAAATTCTACGGAAAACTTTTCATTATACTACTACCGACTGAAAATAACTCAACAGCATTAACATTAGTGTTTTCAAGCGTAAAGTGTAAGTAGTATCCTCTCGCTCCATGTGACTCAGCAACAGCATCCTTTAAACCTAAAGCAAAGTTACCAATAAGAGGTATAACCCCTGCAGAATTTATAGTGATAGATGGCAGGGTAATTACCCCTGTAGCAATATTTTTCGTGCTTTGCCTAACTATATTCGTGATAGGACCTATTAATGTAGGCGTTCCTGATACGGCTGGCGGTACCGAGGGAATAACTTGGTAAGCCATATCTCCTACGCTAAGTATACTCCCTAAGTTATCTAATTGGAAAGTTACAATAGTAGCTCCAATAGGCCCTGTTGCAGTAAGTATAGTCCCAATTCCAGCTGATGACCTTGCTCTAAAGTTTACTGACCCCTCATTTTCCCTTAAGAATGTAAACCACTCTCCTTCTTTCTGTACAAACCATGTTTGCAAAGGAGATCCAGGAGTACCAGGCATTGACCCTGTACTTAAATCCGTTACCAAAGAAGTGCATTCCCACTGGTCATCCGACTCATAAGACATAGTCTTGAAAAGCTTAATAGTCATAGGAGCCTCATTAAATACAGATGTTATTGTAGAATTATATTGTACTCCGTAATAATTATTACGCAATTCATTTGTATTGTGTCTGTATAAATTACCTCCAGACCAAGTATAAAAGAAACCATTCATCCCCACCATGTAATCTGCTAAGTAAGAATAGAAGGATGGCCACCCTTTTACGTTAGGGCTGTATGTTAGTGTTGTTGGTTCGTATGTTGGCATATTTATTTATTTATTAGCAGACAACTATATTAGTTATGATTCCATTATCATCAACCGTTATTAATTCATCCCAAAACGCAACTGAAGTACGGGCAGGATAAACTCCAGCAGGAAGTTTATTAACCCCATTAACATCCCAAAAAGCCCAAGAAGACGGGGAAAGAAAGGAGCTTCCACCTGAACTCGTGTTTGTTGCTGCTGTATAAAATACAGTTGTATACACCCCGCATTCTCCAGCAGGCAGCATTTCCCCTATTTCCCATTCATTTAATTGGGAAGGGCAGTTTACCTCTAGCTCCCAAACAGATCCCGTACAAGGAGATTCTATTTGAATATCAATAATATTAGAGGCAGGACTTGGTTTAGGTGCTACCATCGTAATCCACCCAGGGCTTGCTACCGTTAAAGATGTCTCTCCGCTTGCCTGATTAGCGTATGGCCCCATTAAATTAGGAATAATAATGCCGTTAGTAGTAAAGCTTCCTGCGACATAATCATATACCCTACCGTCATAAGTAGCACCACTACTACCATTAAGATTTGTAATTGAAGGAGAGCATGATGTTGATGCTCCGCCATTAAAAGGACCTCCATATCCTACTAATCCTGATAAATAACCAGTATCAGGATCAACAAATGGAACTCCATCTCTTGAATACTCTGAGCGACTTTGTCCATTATAAGTCCATGTGCACATACTAACACCGCTAGTACCTGGGTTAAACCTAATGATAACAGCCCCAGTTGTTGCCCCAACATCTACCTGTAGATTGTACTTTCCTCGACCTATACTTCCTGATATGGCTGTAAATCCACCAGGAATATTACATAGGGGGATGGAAGGAGGGCATGGAGTAATTGACCTAACTACACCAGGGACTCTGTCTCCAGTAAGTTGCACATCCGAAGATGTAATTCCTCCAGCCCAATCTGAACCCCAGGTCTGACCAATATAATCTTCTGGAGGTAATGAATTTATTTGAGTAGAACCAATGACTGTACCTACGTCTTTATATTCCCTAGGTCCAACTTGCACCGCCCAACTACGAATGCCTAGGCCATCTAAAGCATCAAAATCCATCTTATAAACACCTACAGGTACAGGCGTTACTCCATTTTCGTCTTCAAATACCCAATCCGATAGTCCTAATACTCCTTTTGGTTGACCATTAGCGGGCGATACAGGAAAACTACCTCCATTAAAATAACTTGAATTCGGATTAGTATTACCCCAAGCATCTACAGGGACATGATATATTGTTGTATTCACTGAATAATTACTAACATCAGCAATAGGTGTTTTTAATTGCCCAGTTGAAGGATCTTCTAGGTCCCCAAATTGAAGTGATGAAGCTATAGGTGTTAATGGTTCTGGACATGTAATATCAATTCCCCACCATGTTGATGTGCAGGGGCCTACGATACTTAGTTTTAGTGTTGAGTTGGTGACTCCAGGAGGAGATGGCACTACCATTACAGCATTTCTCGTTTCATTACCTGGGTAACTCCACTGAGTAGCTCCTCCAGTGGAGAATGGTTGTAAGTTTGGAGCTAAAGGAAGTGTATTATCATAAGGACTTGCAGGAACCCCTAGCATTCCAGTCCATCCAGTAGGAGAACTTCCGCAATTATTTGTTGTTTTATTTGAGCAATTCCAATTTAATAATGTAGATTGAAATGCACCTGCATTGTTAGTTAATCCAGTCCATCCAATAGGTGCGGCTATATTACCTAAAGAACCTGTAGCTCCAGTATTAGGAAAAGTACTAGTTGATATATCGTAAATAAAAATATCTCCAAATGACTGCAGAGTATCACTACCTAAATCTACACTCAATGGGCCTGTAATAGTTTGTGTACTGAAGCATGGGCTGGATGAAGCGTAAGTCATTCCATCCGCAGAGCCAATAAGTCCTTTTAAATAACCGCCCGTTAACGAACTGTATTCAGAGGCACTAACCCCATCATATTCCCATGTGCATTGGTCTGGAACAGGAAAGAAAGTTGTTGCATTAAGTCCAGAGCTAAAAGTAATAATAGCAGCGCCAGCGTTAGTCCCCATTCCAATTTGTATAGCGTATTGCCCAGTAGAGCCGCCATTAAAAGTAATAGGGTCGCCACAGGGGATTACACATGAGTCGCAAGCCACAGCACTTAATAAAACACCGTTTAAAATTTGTCTAATCATACCCCCAAAAGCATACCACCCGTCAGGTGATGGAACTGTAAGGGCAGCGTCACTAAAAAATGCAGTAGCTGAAAAGAAAGAAGTTCCGTTCCAATGCACTTGTGTTTGATTACTACATAAAGGATTTGGCATTTTATTTTATTTTATTTATTATTTTATTTATTAAGGACACACTCCTGAATCTATCACTTCACCATTAACACCTATTTGAATCCAATTTTTAGGAGCCGTAGTAGCTACACCTGGAGTTACAATATAGAAGCCATTATCTAAATAATCACCAGAATCACAATTACTTGAACCAAACACAACATCTCCTATTGTAGGTATTGACCCCACCCCATTAAATCCTAATTGACCAAGATTCCCTGGGCTATTGCTATCGACACTACATGCTTGTGGTATGCTTGATGTCTCAGGGCTAAAGTAGGCTGTTTTACAAAGAACCTCACAATCACAACAAGCATCTATAGCACTCGTAGAGCAATAACATACTGTTTGACTATTTTCAAAAACAAACTCCCAAACTAAATATAAATACTCATTAGCAAGAGGCATACTAAATGCAGTCTCAGTTGCTTGCCATATTCCAGTTGAGGGATTAATATACACCCCACCATTAACCTGCGTTGCTGTAGCTAACAATGAATTAATATCCGCAATGCTATTAGTATATAAAGTAGGAGATGATAATATTTTAAGTTTATGAATTAATGGGTCAAAATTAAAATTATCAGGAAGTATTTGCTCAGTTCTGATTGTTATATCTGAACCATCATACGGAAAATTACCTATACCTCTGACACCTACATTTGACTGATATTCAGAAGGTTGAGGAACAACTAATATTGAAGGAGCAATCCCAACAAAATTACTAATAAATGACCCATCTGTCCATCTGTAATTAGTGTGTATAGTTTGAGTATTGTAATTAGGTGAGTTCGCTACCACCTGTATAATTGTTAAGGGAATTTCTGGAGCACACTCTACTGTAATTTCATAAGTACTCGCTACTGAGGCTACAATTTCTATCTCAGCATCCTGCGGAGTATTGCTTGTTTTTGAGAAACTAAAAACTGAAGTTGATGCTGGCGTTAAAATTCCTGAACTATAAACCACTCCATTCCAAGTTATATTAATAGTAATACTACCTGAAGTTATAGAATAAGGAATGTTAATGTCTCCTATATTTAACCCTAAATCAACATCATAAGTGAGTGTTCCAGAGTTTCCTAATTGACTAATAGTAGTGCCACAAGGAAGTTTTGCCTTTGGTCTTGGAACTGATTCGTTATTTACAGACAACACATATTCATTCATGTAAGGGTCATAAGCCCCTAATTTTTGACTTGTTAGAGTGGCGTTAAATCTATCTCTAAACCACGAGTTCATTCCATAACGAGAAACAATTTCAATTTGATCATTATTCCTACCTGACCCTCTTAAATTAATAACAGACCCTCTTTTAGTATCTGTAAAGAATATTTGTTCTCCCCATGCAGTAAAGCTTTCTGGATTAAAACTAATACCAAACTCTTCTATTCTTGCAATTTGCGTTCCTAATACTTCTTTTACTGACGCAATTGCCCCGCCACCTGTAGAGTCTGTAATAACATTTTTCTTTGATAACACATAAGATATTCTATCTTCTTGTAAAACTAATATATCTGTTTCACGAGAATGTAATATTTGTATAGGGCCGAATGAAGTTTCTAAGTCTTTATAGTTAACTAATCCTAAGTTAAATTCATTTAAATTATTAGAATTATTAGCATCACTATACACCCCGCTATATGTCATTCCAGCAAAACGATCTGCTTCTTTATAATCTTGATTAGAAACGGCTAAAACTCTTTCTCCTAAGTTAAATGTTTTACCAGATGGGCTATCATTAATCCTAAAACTCTCCACTCCGTTACCAAAAGTATAGCAGTTTATAAAATCTAAATCTGTAATTAAAGGAATTCCTAAATCTAAATCTTGGTCTTGACCTCCATTATCAGGAATATATATATTAGTTCCTGGCACAAAAGTTCTATCAGCCATGTGATTTCGAGTACCACCTGGTACATCAGATTTAATCTCTAACAAGTCAGATGCATCATAAAATAGATTTGGGTCAGCATCCAAAGGGACTGTTTCCCATACTAATAATGAACCTCCTCTTGTTACCTCAATTTTTGTTTTACACTTTCCATTACGATTACCATCACTTTGCCAACATCTCGTTATACCGCAGGTATTTACGAACCAATGCTTTAAATCAGATGATTCTCTTACTTGGATATTAGTTTCAAACGAATTCCCGTAGCAACCAGTCCCTGTGGTTAATGTGGTTTTATATTTTATTAGCATCTGATCTACAGTTGATGCCTGATGATTATTTACTTGAGATTGTAAATCGTCCCCAAGAGACCATGCATGAAAGGTAGGATAGTCTGCAGTTGATATAAAAGTTTTATCATATTTAATAGCTACAGAATTACACTTCCCTCCACCTCCACCCCTCCAATTACTTATGTATATCCGTATAGTAGACCCAGCAGGAATATCGTAAGGTAAGTTTGTTATAGGGTCGTTAAGGCTATATTCATTAATACATGCTCCATTCTGGTTTGATTCTGACTTATTCTCTTTACTTATTTGAGGGAAGAAATAATCTTGCTCCTCCTTTTCGGTAGTCCATCCACTAGGTTTAAGTAACATATACAACCCTTTTAATGAAGTACTTGTAATTCCATGGGTAGAAAATGAAGTTATTGATAATACTGTAGTTTTTTGTTCCTCATTAATTGATCCTGCAGTATCAGCTTTAACGATAAGTTCGTCCCCTACTTTTAATAAATTTTGATTATTTCCCTCTAATTTAAACCATATTAAACTAGGGTCGTTTTCCATAGACTCAGTTCCGCTTCCGTCTTGCTGATAAAATACATTAGCAAAAACAGTATAATAAGTTCCTTCACTTGGTTTTACTACAAACTTATACTTTGTAGCCCAGTAAGGAGGTTTATTATCAAGAGTCACCTTTATTTTATTTTTTAAAACTGATGTCTTAGGTCCAAAAAAAGTAGTGTTATTATCACTTACCAATACGGTAGAAGACCTACCTTGGTCGTCCATATAAACAACCCCAGCCTCATAATCTCTATTAGAATGTAAACTACCTTGGTCGTTAGTTAAAAGGTATTCAGCACTACATCCATACTGTATAAAGTAATAATATATATATTCTGAATTTGTACCGTCATAATATTCAACAGCAGGAAGAGCTACACTAAACCCATTAAGCAATGGTGCATACTCAAATCCCTGCGGAGAACAAGATGCTGTTCCAGCTGCCCCTGAGTATATTTGATAACTAGCTCCCGAAACCTCTAATAGTGCTACAGCATCCTGTAAGGGGTCTTGATTTGTTATAGCTAAAGTATTAGTGGCTATAACTCCTATTACCGCAATGAATCCTGTTGTGCTATCTTTAATTAAATCTCCAGCTATAAGCCCAAGAGTAGTGAAATCAATACCAACAGTGTCATTTGTTAAAAATAATGGCGTACATACTATTGTGTTAGGTGATGGTCCGCAAGAAGTTGTTCCAGAACTTATAATAGTAGTATTACATACTGTAGGGAATGGTGATACTGGAGCGCATTCATCTGCAGTATGTCTACCTCCGCTTATTAAATCTAATGTAGTTCCAGTTATAGTTTCTATTGCTTCTCCATAAAACTTATCCGACAATGTTGACCCTGAATCAGAGTTATTACAAGGATATAAATCTGCCATTGTTCCTTGATTCTGAGTTAAAGACCCTCCTATTCTACTCTTAAATTCTGGAGATAAGCACATAGACGCTACATCTGCATACCCACCAACTACAGAAACAGTAAATGTCATGCTTATAGTAAATGGAGATGACTGACTGTACGATCCGATTGATGTAGTAGTGCCTACTTCAAACCTAAAATTAAATGTTGTTCCTATTGGAATTCCTCCTATTATATTAGCTGCTGAAATATCCCATGTAAGTACAGAGTCTTGACCAGAATTTCCTGGGCCTATAGTGTAGGCTAAATTAGAAACAGAAGGATTTGAAGTAGTTCCGTCACCTAATACAACTCCTGCAATCTCCTCTGAGAAAGGCTGAGTATTGTACGCTATCTTTATCTCATTTCCATCTGGAGCGTCTTTAATGTCATATCCATCTACATAGTTTCCGTAAACCAGTCTGTTGCCTTGAATGGCTTGGGCTTTAGCTATTCTCGGAACATTATCGTATAATCTTAATAATTCATCCGAGCCTAATGTAGTGTATATCTCACTATTATCAAATAGAATTGTTTGAAAGTCATTATCTGCCCATCCTTCTTTTGTCTTATCGTATCTCTTAATTACATATATAACATTACTTGTAGTTTGTTTGTATAATAAATCTACTTCCACTACTCGCTTGGAGCCTGTAGAGAACGTAACATTGCATGCGTTAAACCTATTAAACATACCAGCATTTAAATAGTTTTCAATACTAAATCGAAATGACTCAGGTTGAAATGCAGGGACTGAAAATAAAGACACAGCACTGTACCCCCCATCCTCATACCTGTACCTGTATGCAAAAGATAAAAATCTTGTTCTTATATAATTTTCCTCCCCACCTGAAGATGTATTAACATTAATTAAATCTACATGAGGCGTTCCTAAAGGAGAGACCTGTGTAGTTGGATCGTAGTATTCATACCCTGGTGGTTTTAAAATTACACTAATATCCTCTTCAACCAGAGTATCTATATTTGAAGAAGGCTGCCCGTATCCTGGAGGTGATTTTTGTACATTTATAACTCTTGGAGGATTTAAATCATCAGTAAAAAATAAAAGGTCCTCCATCTTACTGACTCCTGTTATTAAATACTCTTTGTCAAAATTTAGAACAGAGGTGCTAATAACGTGATATATTAAGGTAGATGTATTTGTATTGTAAGAAACTATTAAATCTACTTTTCCCGTAACCACAGAGTTTGCATTGGATGGGTCATTTATAAACCAATATAATGTCTCATTAACACCATCTTCATAAACGCCTATTGTTTTTGCTGCAGCACTTAAAGTATCTCCTAAATACTGAACATCTGCAAGAAGTGTATTCCCTTTTGAGTTCTCCACAGCACCCACCTCAGTACCTTCAGTAGACCCTAATCTAACATTTAAAGCATCTACATATTCTCCTTGAGGGACTAATCTTTCGTCCACCGTCTTATTCATTTTACCTCCTATGAAATTGGTTGATGATTGTGGCATATTATTTTATCAATTTATTCTGACCTCTCATGTTCATTAAGAGTCTCCCTGGATTTATATTACTTAATCGTAACTTAGCGTTTCTAAGCAAAGAAGACTTATCTTTCCTTGCTCTATTAACAACATACTCCTGCACTCCAAATCGACCATTTAAAATAGAGTACTTTATGTATGCGTATATAAATTCTTCAAAAAATTTATTCACGCTCACACTTGAATCATCTCCACTTTCCAATCCATCTGAAACGTATTCTAAAACCACAAACTTTCCAGCCATTACTGACGTGAAATTAATTACACCTCCTTTTTTATTAATACTAAAAGTAGGGTTTACATTTGCAGTCTCTGTATTTAATCCAAATCTTGCTTGTATATTGTAGTCAAAACACCAATTACCATCTACATTCCATCCCATCTGTCCATTGTAAGGGCCACTTCCTAGGTACATATTTTGTTGTTGACCAGCTAATCTTTTTATATCAAAGAAAGAGTCGTTAGGCTTAAGAACATTACCATCTACATCAAATAATATCTTACAGTCATTATCCTGCAAGTACGCTCCACTCCAATTAGTTTGAATATTTTCAGTTAAAGGGAATAGCATACCATCTCTCATTTCCGAAATCCTCACCCAATTAACATAATCTTGTGGTAGAATAAATCTTAACTGATCACAAACTTTTAATTCTAATATTTTTACCTCCTTCATCGCATCGTAATTTAATTCCTGCACACCCCTCTTTGCATGAAATAAAACTTGATAACGATTTATATTGTTTATAATCTCATTATTCCCCTGATACATTAACATAAAGTTATTGACAATATTTTCTAACGTAACATATTGATAAGAACCCCAGTTTGCATCTGTAGGTGTATTTTGACTATTCTCATAGTACTGATAATCTGTAATGTATGCCATAATTAACTTGTTTCTTGTGTGTCGTTACCCTCTTCACTTGCTCCAAAATTATAAACGTCAGCCTCTCTAATTTCTATACCTACATACTGGCATATCTTTGCTATCAATGAGGGTTCGTCAGAATTTGGTAATTCAAACTCCTGGAAGTCAGATTGATTCGGGTCAAATTGTGGTTCTCCTAATCCTAAATTCATCCATGTCCATTTAGGAGCAGCTGGATATCTAACGTATTGAGCCTGTACATCCCCTACATTTAGTATTGAGCTCGGATACACCGTAACTACATTTCCATCCAACACATAAGCTGGATATGATTTAGTTGGAGCCGTTAACATGGAGTTAGTTAAAAGGAATATTTTATTCTGACTTACTCGCTCCACTTCTTTAGTATTAGTATTGGAATATATAATATAACTAGCACCTACCGAATTAAAGATATCTGAACTTAAAGTAACCTCTGTAGAACTCACAACCTCAGTAATATAGGCTTGATTCAAGGTAGTTGTATTTACTACTATTGCACCAATTTTTGGTGTCGGAGCTGATGCTGGTATTGTAGTCCATCCTACTGCTGCAGCGTCTACTAATTGATTGGCAACAGCCGCTGTTGTAGTTCCTGTAAATAAAGGAGTGGAATAATAAAATAATTTATTAATTAAATAATAATCGTTAGGTAAATTAAATGTATTAGCATTTGCTTGACCTAAAAAAACTTGAGTAGAGAAACCATCTATCACCTCAACCAATCCCTTTGTTATATCCGCATACCCAGTCCCTGACGACCTATTGTTCTGTTTATTAATCCAATTATTATATGAATAAAAGTAATCCTCGAACATATCCATTTGAGCCTGTTTTGCATAAAGATTAAAATCTTGTGGGGAAATATACCCATAGTTATTTTTATTCGCTATCGCTAATACAGTATTTCTTACTTCGTTTATTGATGCCGCCATATTATTTAAACATTTTTACAAAGATAAGAAAAAAAAAAGAGGCCCACTTTATTTGTAGACCTCTCTTAATGTATGTGATAAGAAATTATTTTTTACTATCTAAAGCTGTAGTCAATAGTTTATATGTTTCTATACCGTCATCTGTTTGAAAGTAAGAAGACGCAATATCTTTGTGGTCCTCTCCAAAGGGTACTGTTAACATTTTAGTTTTGTTTTTAACTAAGTTAAAGTAGATGTCTCTATTGTTATTTTTCCTTACAAGTAATGAAGTTCCGAAAAACTGAGCTACATTGTCATATACTTTTAATGAAGGGTCATTTATAATATCCATGAATTCTTCAGGATTATTTCTTGAGAAAACTAATATATCTCTTTTTAGCTCTTGCGTGCTCATTGTATCTGCATTAGCCCCTAAAAGAACTCTTGATATAGTTTCAAGCATTGCCATATCTAAATCTCTTGCTAAAACCTGAGCATCTAATGCTAAGTTTTCAACTTTCAATTGTTTAGCTGCATCTCTTTTGCTATCTATCTCTTCAAATATCATTCCGTTACCTGGATGATAAGATAAGAATTCTTGAAGAATTTGATTGGATCTATCTACAAGTAAAAACCCATCCTCGAAAATGATAGGCTCTAAAATAGCATTTCCATCCTGCTCATCCTCAAATGGGCTTTTCTGGTTTCTTGCATAACGAAGTGGTCTGTTAATTTTTTTCTCTTCATCAAAATGAAGTAATGATGATCTTTTGTTGTGGCTGGACGCTAACATGAATGATAACGGAGAAACCCCACCTTTTAATCTGTACTGTTTTGAAACAGCGTTGCTTGTTTTTTTCATTTTATATAATTTAATTAAAGTTAAAAAAAGGGGAGGATTTTTCCTCCCCTAATGGTTATTATTTACTAGTCCTTAAATAAGAAGAAGTTATTTGCACCTAAAGTACATACACATCTTTCAGATAAGAAGTCTACAGTCATTGCATCTACAGAAGAAGTTTTAGCGCCACCTGCACCACCAGTCACCCAAGTCTTATAACGTCTGTCTTCAGCCTCAGAAGCTCTGTATCTTACATGTAAGAATGGTCTCTTAGCGTTCTTTCCTAATACTTGGTCGTATACAGTAGTTGAACCAGCTGGAACTAAAAGCCCGTTAACTGCTCCTCCTGTTAAACCACCTCTCATTGTAGCGTCATTCAAGTATTTCCAGTCAGACTTGTAAAAGTCATAACCTCTACGGAATCCTGTAAATCCTAAGTTTAATGACATATCTTTATCATTGTCAAATAAACCATAAGAAACTCCACCTGCAGCGTTAGAAGATTGTTCTGCTAACATGTCATCAATATCGAAAGTGAACTGTCTGTTAGCGAAAATAACATTTTCTTCAATAGCTCCTTGCTTGTCTAATCGTTGAACTACAGCATCAAATCCTGCAAGAGTAACTGGATTACCTCCAGACCAAACATTTCCTCTGTTATTTACTGAGTACAATACTCCATCAGAACCCTTAAATCCTGCTGTTGCTGCACCAGAACCAGTACCACCAACTGTAGCTGGAACTGCCTCAACCATAGAAGTCTCAAGATAGTCTTCAAAACGAAGTCTTGTCTCATGCTTAGATTTTAAGTACCATAAGTACCCTGTTCCTCCATTCTCAGTAGCTACTTCAATCCATCCAACTTGAGCCATATCAGAACCATTGATAGTGTAAGTATCTTTAATGATGATTGGGCTGTTGTCAAAAATGAAATCTTGAGCCTCAATAGACCCTTGCATTCCATCAGTTCCTTTTTTAAACTCAGAACCATAAATGAATATAGTACAATTAGCTGCTGCAACCATAGACTGACCTGCTTGGTCGTAGTATGCTACAGTAACTGCGTAAGTACCTGTATCTGCTGTTGTAGCTACCGCTGTTACAATTGCTTTATTGCTTAATGTAGATAATGCAGTCTCATCAGATATCATAATTGTTTGACCAACTCTAATAGCTGTAAATCCTGCTGCTGGAGCAGAAGACGCTGGAGCTGCTGGGTTTACTTGTGCTGATGGAATTAACCATATTGCAGTTGCATCGCCTACTGTAGCTCCTGTTGATACACACCCTGTGTATTTAGTATGCAACCTTCCTTGTTCAGCCCATTTAATCATGTCTGAGCTTGAAGGAAGTTCAGCACCTACCATTCTTAAGAATGATGATACCGACCTATCACCGTAACGCTCAAATTCTTTCTCGTATGTATCTGGAAGATACTGATTAAGAAAATTGAAGTCAGTGATGTAATTTGTTGATAAGGCTACTTGCTGGCCGCTTGGCTGCAAGTCAAAGCCTGGGGTTGAATCTAATGCCATTTTTTAATTATTTTAATTTATACTTTTTTTATACTTCTAATTTTGAGTCCACTTCCACTACTCGAATCGCCTACAGCCTTAACACTTACTCCTTCTTTTCTTAAATCTTGTGGTGACTGACGTACAGACATATTAATATTCTTTGAATTTTTAGTCATATTATCTACAGTACTTGTCATCCCTTGATTAAAGAAGAATTCAGCGAATTTATCAATATTCATTGCTACTGACATGGCTCTATGATATCCCTGAGCGTCATTCATCAATCCTGAATCTTTATCCATGAACTTATCCACGAAATTATTTACATCAGATTGTTTGCTTTTCAACTCATCTTTATCACCAGGTTTGAAGGTAAATTGTTTTTCTCCGACATTGAACTCAAAACCTTTGAACTCATCGCTAAAGACCTCATCAGTCTTATTTATGAAATAGTCATACCTTTTCTTCTG
>TARA_R110000851_G_scaffold4683_2_pt1 | contig 14498 bp, 19 predicted proteins | sample TARA_R110000851 | Tara Oceans TARA_R110000851 (sample SAMEA4397627) | marine metagenome | biome: Polar Biome; feature: [DCM] deep chlorophyll maximum layer (ENVO:01000326); material: water (ENVO:00002006), including particulate matter (ENVO:01000060) such as... | depth 17 m | reverse complement strand
CCAGTGGTTCTCAGACTACACCCACAAGATCTTTATGACAGATGGGTCTGTACGCTATGCGACTGTTATGAAAACAGTTGCTCACGTTGCAGTGGACGAAGATGAATATGGCAATGCAGTTGTCGAGCGGTGGCCAATCAAACAACACAGGGTTTATTGATATGATGAATTCAAACTGGATATTTCAGAATCTTATGATCAAGAAGCGGATCATGAGGGAAGCAGGAATTGACGTCTCCGAGCTTGAAATCTGGAAAGATGGCAAAGACCCAGAGAAACGCATCTCTGAAGCCTTCAAAAAAGCTGGGTTAAAGATGCCGAGTATGAATGGCCGGGGGGTTGCATGATCTCTGCAATAACATGCATGGCCATAGCTCTTTATTTTGAAGCTCGTGGGGAGCCAGTTGTTGGCCAGATTGCTGTTGGCCATGTCATAATGAACCGGGCTGCTGACAAAAGATACCCCGGAGAAATCTGCGACGTTGTAACTCAGGGGCAAACATACCGATGGAAGCCTGAGCTGCCAATCAAACACCGCTGTCAATTTAGCTTTTGGTGCGATGGTCGCTCTGATGAGCCAAAGGACAAAGAGGCTTATGGAAAAGCAGTTTTCCTGTCAGAGCAGATATTAAACTCTGACCTGCCAGACCCGACAGAAGGCTCAACCCACTACCACGCCACATCAGTTCTTCCTGACTGGGCAGCGTCGAAAACTGCTATCGCCAGAATAAACAACCACATTTTCTATAGGTGGGAACGATGATTCGCAAAGACACAACAATCTCGGTTGACATCAAGACTGCCGTAAGATTGCGTGCATTAGCCAGAGAAGACGATCGTACAATATCATCAATGGTTAGGAGAATTCTTAAATCCTACGAAGACACAATTCAGACAGAGGGCAAAAAGTGCACATAAGCAAAGCACAGCGAGGCTACTGTCTTGCGAAAGTTAAGCTGGACAGCAACTCAATACGAGCACTATCATCTCTTCCGGGATTCAAAAGATGGGTCGGCAGAGATTTACTTTTTGCACCAACCGGGGCGAACATATCAAAGCTCAACCAGTTCTTCCCTGATGCTGTTTGGGACGAAGATGCCAAGCCAATCCTAGACGAATACATATCTACGCTTTTGGAAGCTGAGAAAGTCCGGCAAGAAAAAGAAGCACCTGCTGAAGACCTAGGTGACTTCATTTTCAAGACAGAGCCATACCAGCACCAGCGCAAAGCCTTTTACCTGAGCAGAGACAAGAAGGCATTCGCACTTCTTATGGAGCAGGGAACAGGCAAAACGAAAGTTGCACTTGACAACGCTGCATACCTCTATGCCCAAGGCAAGATCACAGCCCTAGTAATCATCGCACCGAATGGCGTGCATCGCAACTGGCTTAGCCGGGAGATACCTGCTCACCTACCTGATTGGTGCAAACACAAGTCTGAGTATTATTATTCTGGGATGAATGAGCGCCACAAAAAAGAGTTTGCGAATGTTATGGCTGCTCAAGACTGCTTGCGCATTTTTGCCTTCAATGTCGAGGCTTTTGTGAGCAAGGTTGCTTGCAACTTCATGGAGAATATATTGCTGTCGAATGACTGCATGCTTGTGGTTGATGAAAGCTCAAGAATCAAAACCCCCGGAGCCAAGCGCACCAAGACGATACACAACTTTGGCAAGCAAGCAAAATACAAAAGGATCATGACAGGCACCCCGGTAACCAAAGGGCCAGAGGACATATACAGCCAGTTCAGATTCCTAGACAGCAACATACTCGGATATGACAGCTTCTATTCTTTCAAATCAAGATACTGCATAATGGGTGGGTTTGAGAATAGGCAGATCGTAAACTACCAGAACACCAATGAGCTTACTCAAAATATTGAGGGCCATTCATTCCGGGTTCTGAAGAAAGACTGCCTAGATTTGCCAGAGAAGATTTACCAACGCCAAACTGTTGAGCTTTCAAAAAAGCAACGCAAAATTTATGACCAGTTGAGCGAAGACTTCGTTGTTGAGCTGGAAGGTGAGCACCTCTCCGCTCCAGAAACTATAACAAGGATTCTCAGGCTCCAGCAGATTGTTTGCGGCTGGTTTCCAACAGAGGGTGGTGAAACTGTTGCAATTGAAGACAAGAATCCACGTTTGTCTGCCCTTCTCGATGCCCTAAGCGATATTGAGTGCAAAGTTATAATCTGGGCACGCTTTAAACGTGATATAAAGGCCATAGGAGCGGCACTAGGTGACAAGGCTGTTAGTTACTACGGTGAGGTGTCTAATGATGATCGAGCGACCGCTGTAGACCGTTTTCAAAATGACCCAAAGATAAGATATTTTATCGGCCAGCCTCAGTCAGGTGGCATTGGCCTAACACTGACAGCGGCGGAGTGTGCGATATATTATTCGAACAGCTTCGATCTTGAGACAAGGCTCCAGTCCGAAGACAGGTGCCACCGCATCGGGACGAAGAACAATGTTACCTACATAGATTTTGAGAGTCCGAAAACAATCGACACAAAGATAATCAATGCTCTGCGATCAAAGAAAAGCCTAGCCGACACCATAACCAAAGACCCTGTTTCACTATTCATATCGGAGTAATAAATGAGCGAGAAGAATTTTTGGACTTTGATACGCAGCTCTCTCGGGCTGAGAATGTACCGGGTTGAAAACAAAGTTTCAAGAGGCATGCCAGACGTTCATTATATCAGGGATGGAGTGTCAGGTTGGATTGAACTCAAGTACATGCGTGATTGGCCAAAGGGGCGTGTCGCAAGTGGATTGATGCTAAACCAATGCCTCTGGCTAAAGGAATATAACGAGCACAAGGGTCGCTGTTGGATCCTTATCCGGATCGGGAGAGACTTTATCGGTTTGATCGATGGCAAAGATGCTAAGCAGGTTTACGACCGGCCAGCAGCCAAAGACTTCTACAGCCTATTGAGCTGGAAGAAGCACGGCAACATGAAGACCGAGGACTGGATTGAGCTTGCAGATGCTATTGCTGGGCAGAATCCTTAATTTTATCTGCAGTCTCCCCAGAAATACCTCTGATAATATCATCGATAGAACTTGAAGCCCCAGACTCCCTTGTAATTTCACCACCTTCATAAGCTCCAGCACCACCAGCTGCTCTTTGGACAAGGTTTGCAGCTTGATTTATACGGCTTACCAATAGCTGCTGAACTTGCGGGTCAATGAGGGCTTTTTGGATGATATCAGGGTCTTCGGAAATTATTATTTTAGACACCTGCTCAAGCTGGGCTGGGCTTAGATTGGATTTTCCACCAATTGCTCTCCTGACAAACCTCAGAACAGGAGCAGTTATGTTTCCTGTAATCGCAACGTCTGCAGCATCTGCAACAATATCACCTGCGCTGCCTTGCCTTGAAATGGCTTCTTGACGGCCAGCTGTTGGCGATCCACCTGTAACTCTGGTCTGGGTCTTGAGGGCTTGGTCGGCTAGTTTAATTTTGTTAAAAGCCTCTTCAGCGGCATCTCCGGGGTAGAGCTTTTCTAAAATTATCCGATCCTTTCTATCAAGATCAGCCAGATTCTTGAACATTGTGCTCTTGGCACCAACTGTGCTCTTGGCCTTCAATGAGGCAGCAGCTCCAGCCCTTAGAGCAGCGACAGCTTCTGTGTCCCCGCTGCTCAGAATATCATCAATAAATATCTCTGCGTCTTCCGCTGTCTTCCCGAATATTTTTCTGCCCTCTTCGAAAAGATCTTTCATCTGGCTGACCTTCGCCCAAGCAGCTCGGGTTGCAGCAAGCTCTGGAGACGCTCCATCAATAATTTTTCTGAGATCACCTTCAAGGTTTGAAACTGCTGTGCCAAGGCTTCCATCTCCAGTTTGAAAAGATGAAGTTGCTTTATCCTTTAATGCCCGGCGAACAATTTCGGCTGTCTCAAGATCGATATTATCTAAAAGTTTTACCTGACCTTCAACAACCTCAAAAAGAGGCGGCTTTCTATTTGCTGCCATTAAAGCATTAACTTTGTTGCGCAGGAATTTTTGTCCTTGAAGAAGCTCCTCAACAGCAAGATTCAGTGAGTTTGAAGGTTCAACCCCTTCAGCGAAAATCTTGTTGTATGCAGCACCTTCTGCTCTCTCAATGTCCGCAGCTTTTTTGCCAAACCACTTTGTTATGTTGCCTGTTATTGCATCAGGTGCGAGGTCTGCTTGAATAGTTGCGCGAGCTTGGGCGGGTAATTCATCAGCCCTCCTGCTCACAACCTCTGCTATTGCTTGGCCACCTTTGCCCGAGGATGCATAAAGACCAGCAACATCCTTTGCCGCCTGTTCAGAAAGATCTGGGAAAATTTCCCCTTTGCCAATGCGCTCAACAATTTCTTCAAATGGGACACCAGAGTCTTCTGCAATTCGGCGAATTTCAGTCTCAACGGGGCGGGAAATTTTACCTGTTAAAAAACGAGCAAAAGAGCCTCCGGGCTTTGCAATGGCCTCTATAGCTTTACCGCCATATTTTACTCCTTTGCTTACTGCAGGGCCAGCAACTGCGCCAATGGCTGTTTCAGCAGTAAGAGCCACAGGATCTTCAGTGACGCGCTCAACAATGCCCCCTTCCCTTGCACCAACACCAGAGGCAAAAGCCTGTGTTCCACCCAAAGCTGCAAGGCGAGCCGCAGTTAGGGGAATAGAAGCTCCCCCTGTAAATGGAGCGGCGGCAAGTGCAGGAAGAACAGCCCCACCAATCTCATATTTTAAAGATCCTTCTTTGCCACGAGCCGTTTCAAGTTTGGCACGCTCATCAGCAACAGCTTCATCATAGTCTTCACCAAGGAGAGATCTGAAAAGCGCAGCACCTTCATCTGAGAAGTTAAACAGAGCACCCTGAGCAGAAAGCCTAGCCTTTTCAGAAAGAGTCAAACCTGACGTTTCATCAATTTCAGCTTTTGGGACAACAACAATGCCGTATTGTTTACGGAGCGCAGCAATTTCATCTTCAGTCATTTTTTCGCTCCCGCAATCAACTCTTCAATGCGCTCAGCAATTCTTTTTTGCTGTTTATCAGAATATATTGTCCCAAAGTTTGGCTTTGCCAAAAGACCTTTAAGGCTATCCTGGTCAAGAGACTCAATAACCGCATCAGCAAAGAGAGACCTTCCCTGCCTAACTTTTGCAAGCTCAAATTGAGAGTAGCTTCGTGGATTGATTATATCGAAAGTTTGATCCCCGACTGTTGTTTTCATAAATTTTTCTGCCTCAGGATAAATGGCAGCGAATGCATCACCAGACTCTCTGTACATCCCCGTAATTGCTGCAGAACGAAGAGCCTCTTTATCAGATATCACTTCCGGAACATCACCAACCTGCGGGAAGTACTGCTTCAAACCATTAACATACTCCCCATCGCTAATTGCAGCACCAGACTCTTTCCGGAGGACTGCGGCGATAAAGTTCCTTGAAGATGAATAGAATCTCTGCCCTTCAGGTGACAGCAAGGTTGTGCCTAGAAATTCAGGAAGGTTGTCAGCTGTAACATCTCTAGCATTTGGCACATAGCCATCATCAAGCACCTCCCGGACAATCCCTTCCTGAAAGAGCATTCTCTGAGCAAAGGTTGCGTTTGTGCCCAAAGACCCAAATTCTCTGGATTTCTCAGAAAGCAGCCTGGATGCATCAAACCCATCTGGAATTGGCAAATTAGGTTGCTTGGTAAGGTCTATTCCAGCAACTCTAATTGTCTGCTCCTTGCCATCAATCATCTGTGTGGTTGTGTAGCCTTTTGCCAACTGCTGATAAGCAATGCTGTAAAGAGCCTCCTCAGCTGGTGTGGCAGGTACTTTTGCACCCGGCAACAACTTAGGACCAATTTCAATTAACTGGTTTGCATATCTCTCTTTGTCTGTTCCAGCACCGGGGGGTTTGTATGGAACAAAATCACCTTGGTTTGGCAAAGCATTAAATGCTCTCTGCGTCATAGGAATATTTTCACCAGTTTTCGTATTGGTGTAAAAGTCTGACTTTACGTTTGCTTTTTTGTCCAGTGTTGTCGCCAGCTGAACAGCCAACGGTGCGAGCTTGGACTTCCTGTCTCTCTCGTCTTTGCGCTGTTGCATGAGGTAGGCGGCTGGTGATGCAGCAGCTCCTGACGCAGACCCAAGCAAAGTTGCCCCCGGCTTAGAAGCAAGCTCGCCCATCTTGGTAAAATAAAGCAGAGCTGCCATCGCTGGGTCAAATTTTTCTTTCTTTGGCATGAGAGACTGAGCAAGCTCAACAGCAGCCTGAACATTTCCAGACCCTCCAAGTGCAGCAAGTGCACCCTGAGAGAGATTAAGCGGGTTCGTGCCAGAAACCCCAAAATTGGTTTTTGCCTCCGGATCAACCTCTACTGGATTGCCAGCTGGGTCGATTGTGAGCTGCTCTACCATGTGTTGTTCCCCCTAGCCCCTCTTCATAAGTGCATAAGCAGATGCCAACGACCCAAGGCCACCAATCGTCTGGCCATAAATGCTAGGTGTTTGAACATACTGCTGGCCTTGCTCAAGCCCATAGCTCCGAGTCTCATATGGAACACCTTTGAGCGCACCCAAAGAAAAGTTCGCCATTGCGTATGGATACTCGCGCTGCTCAACATAATCTGCATAAGCAAGGTCCAAAGCCATCTGGTCAAGCTGGCGCTCGGCCTGACCCGATGTGATCATGCCACTAGCAGCTTGCTCCTGCAAGCCCTGAACAAGCGGGGCAAAGCTCTGCAGAGACTCTGCTCTCCTTAGCCCAGCAGCTTGCTCAACATCAAACCTACCACGAGCAGCATCTTCTGCACCAAAGCGTGCAGTGCGATCTGCTTCTGCTTGCGTCAGCCTTGTTGCGCGGTCTTGATTGTATTGTCCCGCAGCAAAATTCAAGCCTTCCTGCGTTGCTCTCTGCCTGAGATCAGCAAGACGCGCTGCACCTTCAGTCGCTGTCAGAGTGTCAACGATCCCTTGCCTAGAACCACCATAAGCCCCGCGCTGCACCGCCTGAGCATCTTGAGCCATCCGCTCCTGCTCAATTTGACGCTCAAGCTCTCTGACTGCTGGGTCGGAGGCTTGCTGGTAAATATCTAGGAATGGCTGTGCCGACTGCATGTCGAATGTGCCAGTGTCCTGTGGAGAGCCAACAAGCTCCTGCGAAGACATTCCTGAGTAAGTTGGGTCCAAGGCTCGAACCTGTTGCGCTGATTCAGCAACATAAGGCTCGAATGATCGGGCCTCATCCGTAAGGATTCCAAGGCCTCGCTGTTCAGCTTCGGTGAGCTTTGACTGGCCTGTGCCAGAGATGTCGTCATATGTTCCTATGCGCGTCCCTGTGTATAAAGGGAATTCTGAACGGGAAAGCTCACGAGCTTGCTCATAGATCTCTCGACCACCAGCTGATACCCATGCTGGGATCTCTGTCTCAGAGAGGACTTCTGATGATGTTGGAAGCTCCTCTACTCCTGTTGTGCAAACCGAACCCATTTATACCTCCAAGAACACAGCACCAGCTTTTTTCAAGCCAAGGCGTTCAAAAAATTTATCTTTCCGAGCACAATCACCGGAGAATATATGTGCAAGCCTTATTTTGTCGTCAGGGAAAACTTCCTTTGAAATTCTCATAAACTCTTTTACGAGAGCCAGAGCTGCCCTGCTTGCTCTTTTATCTTTCGCGACATAGAACCAATAATCACCAACATGGGTCTGGTCAGACCACCAGTCTTTGACTTGTTTGCCACCAATTGTCCCAATGATTTTCCCACCATCAACAGCAACAAGGCAAATGCCTCGGTGGATTATCTCATTGACTTGAGAAAAAGTCTTTTCTGTGCTTACCGGTGTCAATTTAGTCTCAGCCTCTTCGTGCATTGTTACAAGCAGGGCGACAATAGCAGACAGCTCAAATGGGCTGGCCCACCTTACCTCCATCACATCCCACTCAAAGCGCCCATCTGCTCACCACCTTGCATAGGAGCCTGTTCTGCAGGGGCACTCTGCTGGGAGCCAACCTGCTCAACAATCTCACGCAGCTCTGGCAAAAGCCTTACAAGCACCTGAGCAACTTCCGGAGAAATTGCCTGATCAAGCATCCGGAGTTCTTCTGGGGACATGTTTGAAAGACGAGCCAAAAGCACCGCTTTGATTTCTTCAGAGGGGCGCATCATTCCTTCGCGCACTTCTGGTGTGAGGATTGACATTGGATTTTCAGTAGCACCATTCATAGGCATAGGCTCTCGGGCCATATTAAATCTCCTTTTGCTGGTAGAGCACAGACCAATCTGACTCTTCGTTTTTCAATTTACCAATCAACCAACAGATTGGCTCTCCGATGTGGCGATACACTTTACCGAGGTAGTCGGGCTTGTCTCTCTCACCATATATATAAGCGATTTCGTTAACACGATGAGTTGCGATGTGTTTCCACAACTTAACATTTTTGCCTTGGCGAAGCTGACGGACAACATGAATCGCCCAATAGTGATATCCGTCTACATGAGCAGGTGTCAGATAATCACGAGTAAACCTGTAATCCAAAACAATCTGCTTTCTTGTCATTAAGCCCTGACGCTGCAGCTCATTGCAAATAACCCGGCCACCGATCATCCCACCAATCGCACTTCCGATAAACCCACCAATAGGCCCACCAACTGCTGTCCCAAGGACACCACCGATCGCAGACGCTCCAGCAGACTTAGCTGCCTTTACAGGGTCTTGTCCCATAGCAACACCAATGCCGAAATTAACAATCGCACCAATCCCTGCGGAGGCCCAGACACTGCCACTACTCAGCGTATCCCCGGCACCCGAAAGGTATCCTGTGCCATCGGCTGCGCTCACAATATTGCTTGAAGTTACAGCTTGCCCAGAGCCAGAAACTATGTTTCCGGATGCTGCATCAAAAGCGACGTTTGATGATAGGTTAGTTGGTGCATTCAGTGCTGATTTCAAGCCAGTAGCGTTGTAAGTTTGCATCCCACCAATTTGCGCCCCAGCAATCCCTGCATTGGGCTGATTTATTGCGCTGAAAAGGGCTGAGTTGCCACTGGCTGCTGCAGCTGATGCATTGGCAAGCTCAGGAACAAAAACATTGCTTCCAATCTGTTTTACTGGGTTGGGGGCAAAACCACTTATAAAATCTGATGTTGCGCTGGAAACAACATCAGATGGCAGAGAGGTGCCACCAAGGAAATCAGGCAGGACTGATTTTCCATATGCACTAAGAACATCCCCGGCTGTGTTTCCAACAAGAGGGTCAAGTGCAGCTTTTGCGATTCCCTCAGCAATCATGCCGCCAAGACCCGGAGCAGCAGCTTTCGCTAAGTCTCCAATCCCCGGTAGCTCCGGTAGCTCTGGGTTTGTTTGCCGGAGCTGCCTATACTCTTCAGCCCTCTGCTGGTCGAATTGATCAGCAGGATTATAAGTTCGCTCGCCTGTTTGAATTGAGCGCACCCATTCAAAAACGGGCATTGAAGAAGTCCCGTAAACATCCTGCAACTTCTCTGTTTCAACAAGATCAGGTGTCTGAGACTGCAGCTGGAAAAGATCGATTGTTTCTTGTCCTGAAGTTCCAGAGTCGAGCGAGTCACCAAGAAGTGAAAGGGCACCCAAATTCTGCTCTTCTGGAAGAACCTCGCTTATATTAGTCGCCATCAGCTAATCTCCATAAAGCTAGCAACAACGTGCAGCCTGTTGGCTGTTGCTGCTGTTAATTTAATAATTTCCCCAGTCTCAACAACCAAAGGTTGCGTAAGGAGCTCAACAGTCCCATTGGCACCAACAGCCTTAACTTTAAAAATGCTGAAGACAGCAGCTGCGGCATCTGTAATTGTGACTGTAATAGTGTCTGCATTACCACTATCTTCGGACACAAGAATTGATTTGAAAACTGCTGTTCTTGCTGCGGGGGCTGTATAAAGCACCGTTGCGGTGTTTGCTGTTAAATCAACCTTGGCGTTTTTATAATCATTTGCCATCAGCTTAGGAACCAGCCTTGTCGCTCAGAATCCTGTTTCGCATTCTCCTCAGAAGAAGCACCTATCTGGCCAAAAAGAAGCTCTATCGTAGAAAATGTCCTATCGGCCCATGATTTAGACCAGTTATCAGGGGCTTGTGGCAGTCTGGCATTAATAGAACTCATCTCATTCCATCCTGACGGGAATTGACCCGGAAATCACCGAGCGACCAAGAGTCTCCTGTTCCTGTGCTTTCCAGCTTCAAGCTCATCTGACGACCCCGAGACCTCATGCTTATTTTAGCTGTATCTTGCGAAAGAGTAAACGGCCCTTTTGTTACTGTGCTAGCGTTGGGATATTTCTTAGAAAATACTGTGCAATTCAGCGAACCGGAGATGTCTGCGTCTGGGATTATCTTATCAACAAGCATAACATCATTCCCAGTTGGAGACATCTCCATCGGTGAGCTTGTTATGTATGCAGAAAGCGCAGAGCCATTGTCATCAGTGCCAACCTCGTGGTTGTATAAAAGGCCATCAGGAGAGAATGCAAATGGCACCTTCCGGAACCCGAAAGAGTCAAACCAGCAGCTTCTGTCTATTGCACCTATTGACCAAGCCTGATCTCTGTAATTATAACTAACATAGGAGTCTGGCTCTGGGTTGTCACCTGATGCATCGGTGCTAACATAGAACCAAGTTACCTCGTTAAACTCTTTGTTGTGAGCTGCAAAATTTTTGTCAAACTGGTCTTTATTCATCCGATTGAAAACATAAAATTGAACCGGGCAAGGGATCTCTTGCACAGAGCCGTTGTACAGGAAGAAGTCTGTTTTGCCCATCCAGTAAACGTCACCATCAACATTCATCATGGTGTTGATCCCAATGGCTCCACAGTTTGCACCAACGAGCCGGAAAGAAAAGACGAAAGGTGGACCAACGAATGCCATCCCATAAACAGCCTCGTCTGTGGATATAAAAATCTCCTCTCGAGTTGGGATCATCGCAACAATTTTCGTCCCAATCTCAAGCCTTTGATCACCAGCTGTGTTTGTAACTTTTGGTGTCCAGTCTACAAAATTCTCTTGATCTGACCAGCGAACAAGCATTGGATCGATTGTTGTTGTCCCAAGCGTATTGCAACCCCCAGACACAAGGTGTCTGTCTGGGAAAGAAACAATTGTTACGCGGTTCTTTGTTGGCACATCTGAAGCCCCGGCCAGGCTAGAGACAAGCACAGCCCTTGTTCCAACACCATCAGAGGCCTCCCAGTAATATATTTGACCATTGCGAACATTTGCAACCAAATCCTCACCCCAAAGGGACATTGCCCAATTGGTCTGCTCTACAACAACCCCGGTTACACCACTTGTTCGCGGAGTTCCCCATGTGCTCTCACCCCAGCCCCCTGAACCCCAACCTAGTGCAGGAGCAGCAGTTTGAGTCCCTAGGCCTTCATCAACACCAATGAGATATAAGGCAGTAACACTCCCACCACCAGCTCCAGAGCTATTGGCTGTGTCTGGTGTCGTTATTTTGTAGCTGTTTGCATCAACATAAGTTATCTGGTATCCAGCTTTCCGGTTGAGAGTATTCGCAGCTACGTTGTTTACAGCCGAGGCTCCTGTAAATGCAACAAAATCACCATCGTTCTGACCATGGCTGGTGTCTGCAACAGTTATAACATTGCTCCCATCAACAGTTGTAAATGGGTTGGTTAGGCTTGCTGTTGTAATTGTTGGAGTTATATCATACAGGCCATTGTTATTTATAATGTAAAGGTGATTGGTTGTCCCAGTAGAAATAAAGTCCTCTCCACTAGTTATTCCACGCCAGAAAAGAATTTTCCTTGGGGTGCCAGTAAGTGAAGTTGCTGTTGATGTGTCTATGTTGCCAGATGCATCCAAAGCATAGATGGCTTCATTTTCCCATCCGCCAATTTTTGTCGCATAGCCATTCTTAAAACGCACATTATTGCCATCTACCCAGAAAGGACCATTTTTCCCGGCGGAATATTCTGTTATGTCTTTAATGATGCCCGGCTTCATCTGGACAAGATTTAGTGGCATTACGAACAGCTCCTCATGCGATTTTTAAGGCGCTCGGCTCTGACTGGGACCTGACTGTACCAGCGACTGTCGAGCATTTGATTAGCAGCCTCTTGCCAGTCTCTGTCATTTATGGCTTTTATCATCTTACTGAATTTCGAGAACCGAGGAAAGCCAAGATTGAACATCATGTTTGCAATGATGTGCTGGGCCTCTTCTGGCAACTCGTAGAAGTCAGAGAAAACCTTCTCACAGTCTGACAGAACTGATTCCATATCAGCCTCAAAAACTTCAACCACTCTTGAGGTTGTAACTTCCTCGCCAACCTCCATGTTAAATTCTTCGTCACCATCACGAACAAGGTGCCCTATGCCAAATGTCTTAAAGCCTAGGTGGTCGAGGTATATTTTAGTCGAGCAGCCTTCATCAAACTCAATCTCAACTTTCAATTCACTTAGGTTCATTTTCTTTAGGCTCCTTAATTCTCGGCATCACTGCCTTTTCGTAATATATTATTACTTGTTTCTGCTGGTTTATAAACCGTTTTAGCTCTGCCATGTTAAGAGCCAGCGTTTCGTAATCCCTAACTGAGATCGCGTAGAACAAGAGGTCGCCATTTTCTTTCTCGAACCGGGCTTTAAATTTAGAGAATGTGTCCTCTGTAACGACATAAAAATGAATGTCTGATAGCTTTACGGGTCTTGGCCTATTCTGTGTTGGTATCTTCCTCTCAACCTCAACAGTTTTTATCTCAACTGGGAGTATTTCTTTGAAATTTGTGCACCCGCTACTTAGTAGCAGGAACGGCACCAGACAAAACTTCCAGAGACCGGAATAATTTGTTTGTTCCATTGTTTATCTTCTTTTCTACAAGAAATGGTTTCTTCATGCTAAGTTTCGCCAGATCATGCTTGCGGAGTTTATTTATAAGAGTGTCTTTGTATTTGTTAGCTGCATCTAATTTTTTCTGTAGATCTTTGTTTAACTCGTCAAACTTCTCACGGTCTTCAATCATTGCGTTGATTGTATCATCTTGAAGTTGTTTGGCGGTCTCAAGTTTCGCCGTATTTTCGGTCAATATCTGGATGCGTTGCTGACTATCCTTGTAGTAGTAGTAAGCCCCATAAACAGAACCACCAACCAAACCAAGGACCAATATTAAAACATAAATTTTTAGCATCACTTGCCCTTTGCCATGTAAGCAGTCATACCCATATACGCCCCGACAACGCCAGCCTGACCAATATAGAATAACCCGAACAGGTCAGAAAGAGCCTTAATCCGGGCATCAGGGAAAATTGGCAGGAAGACTGCAAGCGTAAAGAAGATCATGGAACCCATCGCAATCCACGCCATACGCCTCTGCGCGTCGGCCTTTTCGTGTTTTTCCAAAGCCTCCACCGCTGCCAACTCCGAATCGCTGACGATGCCGTCTCCGTCCAGGTCTAGTTCGTTGTGCGTTGAGTTTTTCTGTAGTTTTTTCTGTGCCATTTTATTTACCTTTCAGTAGTGGGTTATCAAGCGCACGTTGCAATGTCTTGTTGAGTCTGGATTCCAGAGCATCAAGTTTTTCATCTACTGAATTGATTTTGCTATCAAAACGCGAACTCGCATTAGAGGTGATATCTCGCAGAGTTACTTCTGCTTGGCGCATTGCGGCGCGAGTATCAGAATCAGCCTCTCTTGACCTTCGATCCACTGCTCCAATTGACTTATAGAGCTTTCCACTATCACCGCGCTGATCCTCTCGTAAATCTCGCGCAATCTGTTGTATCTCGCTGACCCGCAAACGAACAGACTCCATTTCTTTCATAACGGCATTTACAGTCTCATTCTGAACAGCTTGCTCCTGCCTAATCCCACTTAGGTCTGGCGCTGTGTAACTGGCTATCTTTGCTTTCATCTGTTCATAGTCCTTGTAGACTTCAAAGGCTCCGTAAAGACCGCCAACGAGTGTGGATAGCCCTATGACCACAGCAACCATCTTGCCGCCCTTAAACTTGACCCCGGCAAATTCTACTTCAGCCATATCAACGTTTCCAATCTAGCTCTACAAGGGCATTGTGCGCCCCGTTTGATGTACCGAACAACGTATAGTTCTGCATCCGATCAACCATAGAAGGTCCATCAGGAACTTTTGTACCTGTAAAGAAACCGGGTGTATCCGTTAATGCCACGGGAGCTACAATTTTTGGGGAGATCATGCCCATAGCGACCATAGTCGTTGTTTGTGAAGCTGCTGAGTACCTCTGTGATGGAGCTATCTTTGCAACAGCCTTTTCAGCCGCCGCCTTAACTTTTTCTTGTCGGCTCTTGGGCTTTGGGGCTGCTTGGACTTCTCTAGTCTGCGTTGGTTCCGACTGGGCATTATCTTCGGTACCGGCCATATTGTCAGAGATATCATCTTGAGCCTCCGTTGACTGCGTTTCTGGTTCAGGATCACGCTCAGAAGACTGCTGCGGTTGCTCGGGTTCTGGTTCCGGCTCTCTTGCGCGAGGCTGTTCTACAGGGGGAGGT
>TARA_R110000851_G_scaffold108116_5_pt1 | contig 14522 bp, 24 predicted proteins | sample TARA_R110000851 | Tara Oceans TARA_R110000851 (sample SAMEA4397627) | marine metagenome | biome: Polar Biome; feature: [DCM] deep chlorophyll maximum layer (ENVO:01000326); material: water (ENVO:00002006), including particulate matter (ENVO:01000060) such as... | depth 17 m | reverse complement strand
TTCGCAAGATAAATCAGCATCCCAAGTAATAGTTAAGTTTGTACCATTATGGTCTAAAATATATGCGTCATACATTTTAGCAATACAATCTTCTTCAATCGTTTCATTATTAGTATTATTGTTATTGGGTGGCTCTGTTATTACCGTAGTATTATTATTACTCGGCGGTGGAATTGGCGGTGCATCCGGTTCATCAGAACCATCCCTGCAATTTTTATATCCATCATCAACTAAAGATGCTTGGATTGTCGTACCATCTCCACAGGTAAAATCACTTCCCATCTCCCAATTGTCATCAACAACCCATTCATCATCCCCTTCTCCATATGGGGTTAAATCGACAAGCCCCATACCCTCTGCGGCTGGTAGAATTATAGCGATAATTGATACTATTGTTATGATTAATTGTCTTAATTCAGTAGCCCTTTCATTGACTACTTCTATGATTGATTCTGCTTCTTCTTTTGTCAATGTCATTCACTCCGACACTCCTTCTCTACACCGAGAGGATATTGACTGTATCGGCTTCTCAAATCATCATTGGTATTCCAACGCTTGCTGAGACAGCAGCGAAGAAAATCAAAGCCATTTTTTGAGTCCACATATCAACAAACTTTTCGATTGGATAGAGCCTTGTTTTGATTACAGCAACGGTTGTTTTTAATTCGTTCATATCTTTCTCAATATGAGCAAGGTGATTATCTTTCAGAGTTGTAATATCTTCTCTCATACTTGACAGAGAATCTTTGATGAAATCCAATTCATCAGACATAATATCACTCTTCTTTGGTGTTGACTTCAACAGGCTCAGAAAGTCTTGCTATCAAATCTGCTTTTTTTCCAATTGTCGAAAGACCTCTTTCTTTACAAAGTTCGATTAATTCTGTTTTCTTTTTAGCATCAAGAGCCTCAGTAACTTCTTCAACTGCTGCTACCACATCGTCAATTTTACTTTCACTCTCAGTCAATGTATCAATTATCTCATCGAGACTAATTTTTCCATCGGCCATTATTGTCTTATATTTTTTCAGACCCCAGACTGTTAGTCCGAGAACTGCCGCTAAAACGGCTATCCATAATTCTAAATCTACACCGTATATTTGCATCTATATTCACCTTTATTTTATTTCTTCTTTGTATTGAAATCATCCATATCTAATTCGTGCTTTTGTCTTAGAGCCGCTTGTTGTATTTCGTGTTGGATATGGGAGTTCTCCATTTCTTTCACATGAGCAAGGAATGCCTCTGCACTTTTCATTTCAGAATCAATACGAGTTGGTAGTGCAGAAAGTTCTGCTTGTTGTTCACTTTTCCATGACTCCAAAACAGAGTTCATGAAAAGTAAAGCGGGTGAACCTACTATGGCAATTAGAGCCACATAAAAATCCAAATTAGATTGAACTAATCCTGTCTCATCATTTATTCCTGAATAGATAACGAAACAAGCGAAAAACAACCATGATAAAATCAATGGAACACCCAATACCATTAACATGATATCATTGAATGTAATTGGCTTTCTTGGGCGAGTTGGGGGTTGAATTGTAGCATCCTGTTTAACCATGCTTGTCGCCTTAAACTAAAATCTGTTACAACGAGGCTCTTTAGAGTATCGTAAAAATATAGTATTTTATTGGAATAATCATATTATTGACTATTATTATATAATAGTCAGATATGGAAGTATTGATAAAGGGAAACCCTGTCCGACACACATGGATAACAACACACACGGCAATCTGACACTACTACGAACATGGGGCAAAGCAATCCGAGGAATATGGAATAAAGAAGTTAGAAACACTCTATGGGGCGGCGAGTTCATTGCTTCTCATCTACAAATGCTTCCATTGACTACCTCAGTTTTTAGAGAAGTTGTTTGTTTCTTAATGGGGGTAGTTTGAATGCAGTACGAACATTGGGTATGTGGTGGAATATTCACCTGCGCATATGAAACTACGCCAAGATGTATTTGCACAAAAAATTGCACTCCAACAGAACACGATTGGAGTCAGCATCGAAATTAAATATTTACCTAAATGGATTGGGGGTTGCCTTCGGGCGACTCCCTTTTTTTTATTTTCAAATCGAAACCATATAGACCCTCAAAATATCAGCAGTATTCGTGAGCGATAGTATTACTGGTAAATTGACAGCATCACAGGCAAGAGAAATAGCAATTTATCCTGACCGTTGGGCGCAATATTTTAGAACTATAAATGGTCAAATATTCAGCCTTCACGAAAGGCCGTATCTGATAGATATTTACAGACAATTTCAACCGAGTATGAAATCATCGAGAACTAAGATGATATTATTGAAATGTAGTAGGAAGGTTGAGAAAACCGAAACCATCTGTAATTTGCTCATGTATGGGCTTCTGAACATACCATATTTCAACGCAGTTTACACAGCCCCTAGACAGCCTCAAGTCAGTAGATTTATTGATGAGAGATTCAATGGTGCATTGATGTCATCTATCAATGGTGGATGTCTCATGAAACCGAGAATTAAAACATCTGTAAGTCATCAAACTTTTGATGTTGGTGCTAGGTCATTGAACCATTTGTATGCTTACTCAAATTGGGGTGATGCTCATGGTCTGTTAGGTATTGAAGCAGACATGGTATGTATTGACGAATATCAGGATTCAGGAACAGACGTTTTACCTATGTTGGTTGAGATGTTAGCATTGTCAGAATACAAGTGGGTTTTGATTAGTGGAACTGCAAGAGAACAAGGGTCTGACTTTTGGAAATTATGGGAGAAATCATCCAAAGGAGAATGGGATGGAGAAAAGTGGATTCATGGAGATTCTGAACAAGATATTATTGGATATCATATGAGCCAAAAAATGCATCCTGAAATTAGTGATGAAGATATCAAATTAAAGAAAGCAACATACACGCCACGAAGATATGCAAATGAAGTTCTTGGTGAGTTCTTTGCTGGTTCGACAAAACCTCTGACTTTTGATGAGGCTCTAATGGCTGTTGATGCCAACAGGAATATTTTGAGATTTGTAGAGATTCCAGAAGAGACTGTGATGGGTGTTGATTGGGGAAATCAAACAACAGTTGTTATCATGAAAAAAAATGGAGATATTATTAATGCTCTGAAATTAGATTCTAGGGCGGATTATGAAAACGATGAAGTTGAACAAATTAAGAATCTGATTGAACGCTATAATTGCGTACAAATAGTGTGTGATATTGGGTATGGGGCAAGGCAGGTCAAAGAACTCCAAAGAGAGTACGGGGATAGGGTAAAATCGTGCTATTATTCAAGCCGACCATTGACTCCATATCAATACAAGAAAAGAGACAATAATCGAAATCTGATTTACATGGTTGTTGTCGATAGAACTACCTACATAGAATCAACTATCGAAGCAATCAAAAATGGAGAGATTTCATTACCATACAAAACAACAGATTTAGAATGGGTTTTACATGAATGGTGTTCTTTGAACTCATCAGCAGAATCAGATGAACAAAATCAAAGGCCAATCCTATCTCAAAGTAAGACAAAGTTTGGTAGAGATGGTGATGACCATTCTTTTCACGCATTATTGTATGCAAGACTCGCGGCTGGATTCGTTGAAGAGGGTGGATTACCCATAATTGGCGTGTTTGGAGAATAAAATCTTACAGATATCAATAGAACCGTTTCTGACGGTTTTGTAGGGGGAGTGGTAGGTACAGACCTGAAACGCCGAAGAGTGGCTGTAAATGGCTGTAAATGATAAAATATGGCAAAATACGCCGTGTGGTACTGTTTGCATATCTTAATTCAACGAAATGTAGAAAAAACGGGTTAAAATTAGAAAATATTCAGATTCGGAAATAAATCGAAAAATTGCTGTTGACTTCGTTTTAACACCTGTTGGTTTCAACACGTCAATGTAGTGAGAGTATATGAACTCTGCAAATATCAATCATGTTCTAAAAGAATATCAACAGTTCCACCATTCAAGGCAACAACTGCAACAATTCCAGCAGGGAATGTTAATCCAGCAAATCCGTATGCAATTGAACCTGCACCGAATGTAAAAGTATGAACAAGATTAGCGGCTGAAATATCACCTGCAATCTTACCATTGTAAAGTGCCAAAGTTGGTGCGCCTGTTGAATTACCTGCTATCGAAAGTAAATTAGTTGTTGATGCGAAAACCAAATTATTTCCGCTTGCTAAACTAAACGCTCTGTTCGCCATAATCATCGAAGGATAAATTACGGTTAATTACTGTTGATATCAACAGACGAATCTGATACATCTGAAAAAATGATTTTATGAACTGAAAATGTAGATGACGGATTCAAGCCTGAGCATCTACACAATTCACAATTGCAGTTGGATTTGACCAAACCCAAACTGCGGTTTTGGATTCTACATGAACCCACTCTTGACCATCCCATTTTATCGGCCTAGAGCATAGCATACAGAACTCACATTGGCAGCGTGGTTGGTCATCCCCAATGGAGATAGAGGATAGACCACAATCCACGCATACGCTTTGAGTATCTGTAACTTTCATTCTACTAATTCCCCTTTGTTATTTTGGAATGAGATTTTTGTGTGTCCATCTAGGAAATCATCTGCTTGTGATTTGTTATCGAATGACATAACAACTGAGTTAGTCTCAAGGTCTACAACAGCCCAACGGCCACCTTCTAATTGCATAACAACCTTGTTCACTTGATTCTGTACTTCTTGCTCGATTAATTTAGCGGATTTCTTACCATGTGGTAGACCTGCATTCTTAGCACAAGTTGCCCCATATCCATGAGTCATTGAAACATCTGTTGAAAGGTGCTTGGAACAGAAACAACAGTAACCACTTTTGCGACCTAATCTACGGATGGTTGCGATAGGGTCTGAACGTAGGGATTGAAGAACTATCCAAGTATCGTCAGGAAGCCCCATAGAAGGTGTCATATTGCCGTTCAAACGGTTTACATTACCTCTTGCTAGGGTTACACCATTTTGGATGAATCTACGGCTGTCCTGAGATGATGCTCTTTCTGCTTCCGTGAACTGTAATTCTGCCGCTTCGGTTGTTCTTGTTTTTTTGTCAAAGAAGTTTAATGGGCGAATTACTAATTCTCTTTGGAATGTATCAAAAGTTTCAACGCCTTTTTTTCCGTATTTTGGAATGCATGGTGATGGTTCTTTTTTCGTGTTGGACTCAACAACCAAAGTGATGATTGGATGTTTCAAAGGCTTGCCATTTTCTTTACCTTCAAATTGATTGAATAGTTCAACAACTGCATCCCATCCATCTTGCACTTTAGTAGTGTCAGGAGAAGTCGCAATTCCTTTCTTGGTTAATTCCCCAACCCAATACATTTGCTTGTCAGAAAGACGGCCATATTTATTCCATCCACCAATCAAATCAATTGCGAAGTTTTTGTCTCTTCCTGTCAGACTTTCATGGACTTTCTTTAGTGCGTCAATTTTTGGATTTCCACCACGACTTGCTTGAGGCGTATTTAGTTCTTTGACATAATACATTTGAGAAGAAGATAGTTTTCCATTTTCTAAAAATTGCCTAGTCAGAGACTTAGCGAAATCAATACTTCTGTTAGGAACTGTACCCATGTCTAAAGCATCTTGAAGTGCAGCAATCTCAGGATGAGCATGACGTGTCTCAACATTAGTTTCAACAACTGAATTATTTTTAGAATCAGGCAATGCTGAAAATTGTTTTTCTGAGATGAAACTTAGACCTGTTGCATTGCAGTATTCACAGGCAGTACCTCTGTCGTACATACTACCCGAAGTCCTACCGACTCCTTTACAGCATTGACAGGCTACTAGAACAGCACCCTTTAGTGAATTACCCCAATTTGCAGATAGTTGTTTTACATATGGTTTTAGAAATGCACTTTCATTTTTGAGATATTTAACAGAAGGCTTGGTGCTAGATACTGTTGTTATATCGAAAGATGCTGAGTGTGGTAAAATGTTATTCAGGTAATTTTGTTTGAATGGTTTGTCGTCAAATTGACCACCTGAAACTACTTTTGTATCAGCAACAGAATGGAACAAAATACCATCCTCACAAACATAATAATATTCTCCATTTGAATCAGTTTTTCTTTGAACAAGTATAGACCTTCTTACCCTATCATATCTTGTTGATATTGTTCCATTCATGCTGCTTCCTATACCATAGTAATTCAAAGGGATGTGAATAGTCTCAGGAGAAGAACCATCCTTGAATCCACATATCAGATTTCTTGTCTCATATCCATTACCCATATTTTTTTCTCCATAGATTCCAACATTGTGAGATTTGGCTGAAACATTCCAAGAGCGAGGCATGAGAGTTTTGGCTGATTGCCTATCTCCATTCTTGACTAATTCAATTAAATCTGAACGAGCAATATTAGACAAATGTATTTTTCTTCCCCACCAATCAATCGGTAAATCATATTTCTTGACACCAAAATTATTTTCACGCACTTGACCACCAAACCGACTGTATGCAATTGGTATGTGGCTTATGTCCTCAGTTTGTATCAATGCGTAGTGTTGATGTTCGTCATCGTTTGTTGGCTGTTTAACAAGAAGTCCTGTTGATTGTAATTTCATTCTTATTCGATTATATCTTTGAATTGGTGTTAAGTCATGTAGGAAATCTGTTGAAGAAATCTTACTTTTTGGGTCATTTAGTGTGTTTTCTGTTATCATGTTGTCATTTTCCTTGCCCTGTGGGTCGCTTTTATCGCTTCGCTCACGTTGGCAATTGGTTATGAATGCTTCGTTTTATCAATAAAACTGAATAATACTGTATCAAGTGCATTCGGAACTGAGTTGCAGCCTAATATTCCGAAATACATATCTCGCAGATTATTCTATTGAAGAGTGACTACCATTACAATCAAAAATACTAATACGATAACAAACCCGATTGGGTCAAGTTCTTCACTCATAATTCATCTCTTAACTGATTAGGTTTTTTAGGAAATCTATTCCACGAACAACATCAATTTCTTTAGTTGTAAAAATTGTTCCTGATGTCATGTGGATTTCAGCAGTTGTGCCTTCGATTAAGGTTACAGCAATAATCTTAGAATGGTCGATGAAAGACCATCCACTTTCTGTTAATATTTCTAGGATTTCCATTTCAATCACTCTTTCTTTTCTTGACAAAATAAACAAATCCATGTGATAGGTTCAACACCCATATCAGTCCAACATTTACATTTACTCATCTCAATCACTCAAGCAAATGGGTTTCTTTTTCTTTCAGCCATAGATGCTTCACGGATTACTCTTGCATCAGCCCTACGAGCATCATCAGCCCTACGCTTCTGCGCTCGATGCCACCTTATCTGTCCGGCCTCAACAACTGCCTCTACTATGGTGTTAATCATCGGGTCATTTGGATTATCGAAATGGATAGCCCATTGGAATCCACGCTTGGTCAAATCAACATCATCTATTGTCAATTCTCCTTCACTCACTTTTGGCTTGATTATATCCCATGCCGCTTCCTTAATCCATAGAGATGCGCCACCGCCTTGTGAACCATATATCGCTGCAATTCTTTGGTAACTTCCATTCAAAGAAATTGCGGTGTATTTTACTGCACCCGCAGTCTTTGAATCAAAGGTGCATCCATGTATCTCAAATGCATCCTTAATTGCGGCTTTCGTCATTGTTTTAATTTCTGCTCTCGTATATTCGGTCATCAGTCATATCTCCTGTTAATTCTACATCTGACAATCCCACCCTAATAAAAGAATACATTTCTGACCAAACTCCGCTATTATGATTTTTACAACAATTGGTACAGGATGATTCTGGTTTCATTTTTCTTGTCCTCAAAACAGCCAGTTTACAATTCGGACATTCATATCTCAGAAGTCGGCCAGCATCTCTCTCACTCTCTTCAACAATACGAACAAACTTGCTCCGTTGTTTTGAATATTCTTCGTATTTATTCCATGACTTTTCCACGCTTCTGAATATTGGTTTATGACCGATGTCAGCCCCCAAGACCAGATGTAATAATTCGTGTTGAATTAATCCTTTCAATAGTAATGGATTTGAATACTCAAAAGCAAGTCTATGGATAGATAATGTTGGTGGATTAAATGATACAGAAGCAAGAGTTCTAACAGTACCTAGTTTCAGATATCGAAACCTGAGCCAACTTGTTCCATGTGGTAATCCACCAAATACATCTTTTCTTTCATTTCTTAATTCTCGATATATCTCACGAATCGCCAAAAGATTCTCCACAGAAACGGGATTACTAAGTGTTGAGGTCAACAGGCTCACTCTCCAAAACTCTGATTACGATTTTTTCCCCAACTCGTTTGAATACAAAATTAACATCAGGATTAGCAAAAAGAATTACTTGCATTTTTCTACCAAACTCAGATGGATTCATAGATGCTGAGAATATCCATTGTGCTTCCATGATAAAACTCCGTTTTCCCACCTATATCAAGAGAGTAATACAATGACCCCTTCTATAATAGCATCACGCAAAGGAATCGTATCGCATATAGTACCGTTGTAATATGAACCAATAGGTAATACCCCATATAGGAATGCATCACCATGAACTTCCATTTGTATGTCTGTATAATTATCCAGAGTTCCATCAACCACGAAAATATAATCGGCTGTTATTAAACCTTCATTCTCGATTCTTTTAGATATGATTTCACCATCAAACCACATACAAGTATCTTCTTCCCAGAATGGAACAATCCTTGTTGGTAATGGTGGAAGAAAAGATGCTGTTGTAAATATCAAAACAACAAATAATGCAAAAGCCTGACCTAGAGTTTCTGCATTCCTTTCAGACACCATAGCCTAGACAGAACTGTGTCGGTTATTGTCGTAGATGTATTGTAGGGAGTAAGGTGGATGAAACGGAACAACACCCGACCCAACGACCACCTTACCCCCACATTCATACAGACCGAAAAATCTAATGAAAACATGGTATTATTCGCTGGGCAATCTAAACGTGCGAGTCCCACCTATATCAAGTATTCATAATTGTCAATCTACGAGCATTATAATCTTGCATTGCGTTATAATTTACATTCCATTTACGGACATCATCTGTTGGATTCAAGACTCTTACATTCTTAAAATTGACATCCATTCCAATCACAGAAAATAGTTCAGTCAGATATCCAACTTGTTGACCTGAGTTTTGTAATTTCATTATCACTCTTCGGCTACCCAGATTGTCTGTTACGAGAAGTAGTTCTCGCCCCTCTTCAATTTCGACCAACAAGAATGTTCCTTCATACATGATACTCGGATTGTATTGGGGTTTTTTATTTCGACTGAACATTATACATAAACTCAGGACTATATAAACTCAGCAAAAATAAAATAAATCCTGAAAATGCTGTTGAGTTCAACACGGAGTTTTTGTTTGGAATTACAACAGGAGATTACAATGTCGCTATCGGAAATCAAGATTTCTCGTCTTTCAATTCCCATGCACCTTTCTGATTCTTACTTATCTGACTCAATTGCTCTATTTTGTCATTTGCAGCGAATCTGAGAGCCAAAGATAGGTTAATTGACTCATCCATAGCCAAATCATATTTCTTGCGCCAAAAACGCTCTGATTTGCGAACCTTTTTGAGAAGTTTTTCTAAATGTCTTAACTTAATATTTAGATTCTTTATTTTTTCATCTTTTTTCTTACTCATCTTCGGACACATCAACTATAATATGTCCTGATTCTTCGTAGACCTTAATCCTATCTTTGATATCAAGATTTTTTCCATTATGGATTAGCATCAGAACTTCTGAAAGTCTATCGTTTGTTATCGAGAATGATTTCTTATTCCATCGAGGATAATTTTCTGAAATCTTTTGGTCGGGTCTTGTAATTATCATTAGACTTCCTGAGTACGATTCGTCTATGTGTTTATTGAATGGTAAATGTGCAATTCGACTATTGGATTTTAATCCTGACCATCCATGTGATTCTTTCTCCAAATCTCTCTTTGATTTTGTCTCCTTCCAACTTCTTGCTTTTTCATTACTATCATTGAGTTTTTTCATCATTGGTGGAATCGCATCTTCCTTTTCTTTTATTGTTCCAAAAACATCTTTTGGCATGAACATAATTGGTGGAATATTTATGTCTTTATCGGGTCGAGAAAATTGACCGGATGTTAAATCAATAAAATGGTGTTTTGTTTCAAGAATGACATGACCCGAATAACCTGTTGAGTCAGATTGGAAATCCCAATTATCCATATGAGCGCAAAGGCCAATATACGCATTTGGAAAACCTTCACAAACATATCCACCTGATGTTTCTTCATACATTTGATTTTCAGAATTATTCCATCGAACATACTCCGTGTTCCAAGTAGAAATATCAACACAAATTAATTTCGATTCATATCCTATTTTTTTCAGGAATAAATGGAACAGTTGAGAATGAGAAACACAACTATCTCCTTCAAGCATTGCACCGCCATCAGGAGTGTTTTTGTAATCAATAAATGTCTCAACTGCTTTCTCTAATATTCTATATTCTTGTCTTTCAGTTAAGTTGGATTTATTTTCCGACTTTTTCTTTTTCCTGTAAGCCATTTTTTTCGCTCTGAATCTCGACATTTTTTCTCACTATTCCCTGTTGGCCTCAACACCTGATTTAATACTCCACAAAATCGAGATAATTATCTTGCATAAAATCTAGGAAAATATTCATCTCATTTACTGCTTGGTCATATGACAAAAAACATTTGTGTGCTTCTTTTGGTTGGGCTTTCCAATCTTGAAATAATTCCCAACTATTGAATGCAGTTTTCAAACCTGATTTGTGATTTACATTTTGTTCATTACCAATTGGTCGAAACATTCTTTTTGGACTTGTTGTTTTTCCGATTGGAGAACCCAACCTAGTTTGTCTAACGCCTTGATAATTATTGTATTTTGGATTCTTGAGATTAGCCCAAGTAAAGTCGAGCCAAGATTCCATTTGTTTGACAAATTGTTCGCTTTCCCATTTCTGAAAATGTATTGAATTATTCATTCTTCCTCGCCCCCCACATGGTCTATTACAGATAGACAAAGAAGTTCAACAATTTCGTAATTTTCAAATCCGACTGGTCTTTCCTGTGCAGACTTAAAACCATGCTTAGATGTTACATTAACAAGTTCTGTTTCTTCGGATTGTAAACAAGCCATCGAGAAGGCCAATCTTGCATGGCTAGGCCATCCACTCTTACGAAGTAAATCGTCTGTCTTATTGGCAAGTACATAGACTGATTTTGGGCATCCTATTAGACACCCTCTAGCAAGTCCATATTCCTCAACAAAATCTTGAACCATTTTTATTTTTTCCATAGTATTGTTTGAAGCATCTTTAGCAGCAATTGTTCTATCCAACCAAAGTTTGAAATCAGTTCTGTTCATCTCTGAAACATCTGTTGACTTCAACACTCGATAATTTTGTTTGGCAGATTTTCTCATCCCGATTCTTTCTTCAAAAGTTATCTTCGACATATATTTTTCATCAACATGATTTTGATATGTAGTAAACTTTTTTTTGCCATCATATCCAAACAATTCATCTGCCTCATAGTGGGTAATCAGACTCATTCATCAACACTCCATGTCATGTCATCACAACTTTTCATCTGCGACCAAAAGCACCATTCGCCTTCACCATTGCATTCCATACATCTGCTCATGCTTTCACCACACCGTAATTAATTGACCCACAACTTCGGCATCTAACTATTCTTCCATTCCTTCTAAGACACATTATATGAGTATATGAACCACATACACAACATTCGATTGCAGGGCTTGTCTCACTAATAGGATGGTCTATCCTACCTGCTTTGACACATACACAACATTCTTTCATGCTTCCACCTCAAAGTTTTGAGTTTCCGGTGTTATTGTATAGTGTTTTATTCCATTGAGGAAAAGGTATGTATCTACATACGATTCAGCCTTTTTATGTGTTGAAAATACTACTTCTGAAATCGGCCTGTAACTCATAGGGTCGGTAAATCTTAGAACAAATGATTCTTTCATGCTTCCACCTGCCCTACAAGGTCTGCTAGAGGCTGCATCCACCAATTAGGGGCATCCCTACCCTTAGCCCACTTTGCGAATGATTTGGTATGGTAAAATTGCCTGTATGCTTTTTCAATATTAGCAGGGTATTTTTCTTCTATCTTGAACTCATCAGGCATGGTTTGAACAAACTTATCAACACAATCCCAAGCCTCATGAGAACCTTCGGGCAAGGCATCGAATGCATCAAAACAACCATGAGTTTTACCATATCTAATTTGATATTCAAGAAGTAATTCTTTAGTATGGAAATATAACCAAGAATAATTCGGTGTAGCAATAGTCAATCCACTATCACCTGCGGCTTCCCATGTTCTAACTGTTTCTACGGTCTTTGGAAATGTCTCATATGGGTTTGGGAATGTCGGTTTATCCAAGTGTTCTCCAACCCATTTCGTGCATGGATGATGAGGATGTGCATTACCTGAATATCTTGTGATTCCATCCTTACGGAATGGTAGTTCATCGGCTGCTAAAATACCTGATTGTTTTAGAGCCGTAGTTAGCATCTGCATTGACTCGACAATCATCTTATTGACATGGATATCACACAATGCTTTAGCCGCTTCGTGTGGGTTGTAATCAACTACGAATATATTCATTTTTTCATCTCCTGTAATTCCTTTTTCAATGTGTTTAATTGTGCTTGTTGATACAACAAATCTTGCTGTAATTGGTGAATCTTAATCTCTGTCAAATATATGAGGTGTGATATTTTTTCTTCATTCATTTTTTCATCTCCAATAATCTTTGAGCATACCACGAAGGTTCAACTGGTGTTCCATTTGACCTATATTGTTCTATCACCCATTCTGAGAACCATGTTTCAGCCGCTTCTTTGGCTTCTTTTTGAGTATCAAAATTACCTTCTCCGTGAAGAGTATATGATGACGAAAGGATTTGGCGGCCAAGATTGAAACACCAATCGCCTTTGCTACCATATACTGAAAGGCATAAATCACCGATATACACCTTCGGTCTTTGCGCCCCACCATGACCGTGATTATCCTTAACCCACTTCATGCTTCCACCCCATTGCATTCAAAGCAAAAATACCTACCTGAAATCGGGTATGAAAACTCCAACGTATTCGGACATGATTCACAAGTCATTTTGAATCCAAACTTTAGTTTCATTCTTCCACCCATCCTGTTCTAAGAGAATAAACCATACCCTCTAAGTGATTCTGCTTACATTCTTTTATTCCCATGCAGAATGCTTGTACATATTTTTGTCCTCTATCATATCTGATTAGTTGACAGTAAGGGCATCTGTAACTACTCATGCTGTCACCCCGATATTCATATCTTCCTTCTTGGCATTTATTCCCATATGTGGGTTGTGTTTATATTCCATTTTTTCATTTCTCCTAGTCTCGCCTTTACTTTCGGCACTTGACCGGACTAGGTGTTCGCATATCAATACTTCCCTTTCTGATTATTTCCCTTTCTGGTAGTCCCTAAGAAATCTTTTGTAATCTTCGGATATGATTTTTTCCTGTTCAGGCTGGGCGGTAGATATCTTCTCGACAGACCTGTTGACTTCAACATCTAAGATTTTCTTTTTTCCCTCTGGAAAACATTTTTCGCAAAGTGGTAATTTACGAAAATCAAAATCTCCAATGTAACTTGTTTTGGTTTTGTCTCCACACAATCTTTCTCCATTTCCAAATGTCAGATGTTGATGTGTTGGAATCATACTTACTTCTCCTGATAATCTGCATGGTCTTTTGGCAACCGATGTAATCTTCTAGTTGCGAGATTTGTAATCAAGTCAGATACGTTCTTTGCACCTGTCTCAAATCTCTTATGGGAATGTTCGTCTGTTACCATTTTTTCTCTTACACTTTCTATTTCTATTTCATCCAAGATATGTTGGATAATTTCGTACTCGACATGAGTTACTGTTTTGGCTCGCATATGTGTATGTGTGTAGCACACCGTAATAGACATAGTGAAAAAATTGTTCAAAAAAAAATTGAAAATTGAAAACTTTTGAAATTGGTTTGGGAAAAAACCCGATTATGGGTGGGAGTCATAGATAATCCACATCTGCTGGTAAATCCACATCAGCGTCACGACTGTTTCAATATCTTCGACTCAAATTATTGACCAGATGCCATCGTTTCATCACCCAACGGTTGGTTACTTTTTTAGGGTCTTAAATCCAATAACGAATCCATTAATGAGATTGTATTTCTCAATGTGGGTTATGCGTCTTATGTAGTTGCCACATTCTCAAGCCGTGTAATTGCCCCTGTTCACCAATAACGCAAGTGCCTAAAGTTTCAGTCGGAATACGTTACCAATAATTTTTTCCCGCCAATCCGGTTTCAAATAACCGTCTGACACCTCTGCTATGCAAAGGCGTTCCTTCCGAGGGGGTGATGGTATATCAATATGACTAATTTATTATCTGACTACAACATAGTA
>TARA_R110000851_G_scaffold56648_2_pt1 | contig 14528 bp, 14 predicted proteins | sample TARA_R110000851 | Tara Oceans TARA_R110000851 (sample SAMEA4397627) | marine metagenome | biome: Polar Biome; feature: [DCM] deep chlorophyll maximum layer (ENVO:01000326); material: water (ENVO:00002006), including particulate matter (ENVO:01000060) such as... | depth 17 m | reverse complement strand
GCGGTGCCGGTGGTAATATTGATTTTGGCGATCACGGCATGTTTGGGCAAGGCGGACTTTTTGGTGGACAGCCACTGATGGGGCCGGGGGCTGTTACGAGTGCTGGTGGATTAGGAGGTGCTGGTGGCCTAGGTGGTGCGGGTGGTCTAGGAGGTGCTGGAGGTAGTATTGACTTTGGTGACCATGGTATGTTCGGGCAAGCTGGACTCCTTGGTGGACAACCGTTGATGGGCGAGGGAGCTGTTAATCTATCTGGTATGAACCAAGGTATGTTTGGTCCTGATGCTTTTCGCGGGATGAATCAAGGGGATCAGTTTAACTTCGCCGATATGAACCAAGGCATGTTTGACCCCGGCGCTTTTAGGTTTGAAGGTGCGAACCAAGACGTTAATCTTAGTAACATGAATACAGGGATGTTTGACCCCGGCGCTTTTAATATGTCAAACATGAATACAGGCCTTCTTGGCGAGGGAGCGATCACAATCAATGAAGGGGTGCCTGACTGGGTGACGAACCCCAACCAGATATTCCAGAACATAAGTCCGATGGTGGGTGAACAGATTCGTAATATGATGCCCGGTGAAGAGGAGCTTATGCCCGAGTGGGCGAGAGGTGGAGAAGAGGCTTTTCTGGCAAGGATGATACCCAAGCTGTTCCCACAGGGAGGAGACTTTGAAGGTGCATTGGGTAGTGTGCTTAACGATCCCCTCGCCGCAATGCAAGCACAGCTAGATGAGTTAAGTAGCGGTGGTCTCCTTGCAGAGCTTAACAAGCTACAAGATGTCGATGATATCTCTTCTGGAACAGGCACTGGTGCTGCCGAGGCCGATTTCGCTATGTCGGGCAGTGATAACTTTATGGATGCTCCTCAGTTGGACATGCCTGATATCACAGACTACGGCCAAGCGCTTCAGATGCCTATGTATGACAATATCCTAAAGTCATTAGATGCGTCTAATCCGTTTGACACAAGGCGCGATGAGATATTAGGCGGGAAGAATGAATACCTTGATAAGATATACAACGACAAAAGAGACAACCTTGAGAACCGCTTTGCTGTAATGGACAACCTCGGATCACCGGGGTTCCGTGAGGCTATGAAGGACTTAGAAGACGAACGCGCAATGGCTAAACTGGGTATAACTTCTCAGTTTGGGCAAGAGGCTGCGCGGAGCGATGAGTCTACTCGACGGGGCCGCGTCCAAGATCTTTCCAATGCCTTGGGCTTTGAGACGGGTCGAGTGCGTGATGAGATGGGCTTCCAGAACCAACTACAGCAACAGTCTGACCAAGGGTTTTCCAACTACATGGATCAGATCTTCAAGTCTCATATGGCACCGCAGGACTCCTATGATAACGCATTGCGCATGATGCTGGGCGGGTTAGGCACTTCCATACAGCCCAACATTGGTGCAGCGGTGACAGGCTTAGGCAATAACGCCCAACAGTATCAGAACATGATGAACCAGAACAATAAAAATACAGGCATGATGATGAACCCCGGCGCATATAATTCACAGGGTAACATGGGGACAAGGGGACAATAATGGCAATGCAAGGATTCTTCTCTCAGATGCTCGGCCACGGCGCTGGCAAGAGCATGGCCGACTACAACAAGCAACAGCAGATAAATGAGCTATTGCGCCAAGGGTGGGTCCCGAAAGGGCAAGGTGGTGGCATAGAGGAAGGTATGCCTTCTGCGCCTGAGGATTCGATGAGGGACACCGAGCAGCCTGACGTAATGCAAGCGATTGTAGAGGCGGCACAAGACCCAGAAATAGCCAAGCTTATCAACGAGATGAGTGGCGTTGGGACTAGTACGGAAGGTTCTGACCGCCAGACAGAAGTTGATCAGGTCTTTGGCTTGGGGGGTGACCAAGAGGAAGAATACTCAGGAAGTTATAGGTTCCCTCCCTCTGGAACGGGAGAAGGCTATAGAAGGCCCGAAGTGAAACGCTTTGATGCCGGGGTTGGTACAGCCGACAGTCGTATGGCTGGAACCATGAACGACATGTACGCTACGGGTAAAAACCTACCACAGCAAAATCTCAATCCCGTAAACATTAAATATCTCCCCAATAGCGTTGCCAATAAATACGCCGCACAGGGGCCAGACGGCTTACCCCTCAGGGACGAGCACAATCACCTTATTTTTGATACAGAGGAATCAGGTTGGGCGGCGGCTAAAGCAGACATAACTGCAAAAATGAGAGGTAATAGCAAGCACGGTTTAGGCCCCAATTCTACCTTGGATGAGTTTGGTGCCATCTACGCCACAGACCCCCTTTGGTCCCAGAAGGTTTCTAAGATCATGGGGCCTGACGTAATGGGTACTACTCCCGTAGGTCAGTTAAATGAAGGAGAGTTTGTTGAAGCAATAGCTCGTCAAGAAGGTTGGTATGCAGAGACTGGGAGTGGTTTCCAGTCTCCATTTGAAGATAGCTCTGGGTTAAATCAAGGCCGTGATTTCGGCCCCGATGGCTTAGAGGATGATCCAGACTATGAGGCTAACCCCGATCCTGTTTCACGCATGTTCGTTAAGAGAGAATTTGCAGAAGCTAGGAAAAAGCTTGATGGGTTTTCTCCATCGAAGAGTGAGGCTGGGTCTTTTCTAAAGCCTATTGCGGAACAGCTTAATGCTATGTTTGGTTCATCTACGCCTTTGGATATGGACGGGTATGAAATGGGTCCATACCATGCTCAGAGAATAGCAGTAGATAAGATGAACAGGGAAGACGAACGGCATCAGAAGGGCTTAGACCAGCAGCAACGGCAGCTCGACGTGCTTAAGCAGCACTACGGGAATCTAAACGATAACGCCAGAGCGACGATAGAGCAAAAGACATTGACTAGCCTGTTAAAGTATCAGACGGATATTCGGAAGTTTGACGAAGACGCAAGGATTAAAATTAATTCTGGTGATATCCCCACTCCAAAAGAATTAGAAGCTCTTGACGCGCAAGAAAGGGATCTTGTAGAAGACTTATTTGAAATGATTAACGATACTGGCTTTGCTGAATTTACCTTTGGCACTGGAGCCGTCATTGGTCAATTTGGTACAATAGACAAAGATGATGGCCTTGATGGTATTATGCCGACCCTCTACCTTATGATGGGTCTGAATGAAGACGGGTCGATGCCTGATGATGCTAGTTGGTATAACAGGTCTGAGCTATTTAAGCAATCTGATCAAGACATTAGAAATATACAACAGGCAATAGAGACCATCGAATACATAAGGGCATTAAGAAGGGATACCCCTGGGTGGAGATATCAAGGGGTAATGCAGGCTGAACCGGAGGGTTCGATGGACGGTAATAGAGAGGGTGATTTCATTAAGGAACTGACACCTTATTTACGCAACCTTCTTACGAAACACAACAAAACTGATCCACTCAAGACAAGGGTTGGAGAAAAATAAAATGCCAGCTATCAAGTTATCGGACAGTGACAAGCGAGCCTTTGCTCGCATTTACTCAAAATACCCAGAATACTCAGATGCTTTAGATGAGATCATTGTTGAAACTGGCTTTGAAGCGTTCGATCCTTATGAGTATACACCTATAAACATTAAAGACGAAGCGAGTGCTTTCAGTGAGGGATTTCAGTCCAGTGCTACCCTCGGCACTGCCGCTGAGTTGGATGTAAGTAATGCTGGTGATGTCGAAGTTCCTTACTTTGGAGAAGTGCAGCCCTCTCGTATCGCTGGCAATATAGCGGGTGGTCTCATACCGGGACTTGGTGCCTATGGCTTGGCGGGGAAAGCAGCCAAGGGCATGGGGATGGTGAAAGGCGGCATTACCGTTGGCGTTGCCGATAAGGCAAAGAAACTAAGTATGGGTGGCAAGGTCTTTCAAGTTGTTTCAGCCGAGTCCGTACCGGGCGCTTTGCAAGGTTGGGTACAAAGCGACGGTGATATAGATGAAGTTATTAAGATGGCCGCTATATGGACATCGGCGGGTTTGCTCTTAGAAGGAACTGGCACTCTTGCCATGCGCGGTTGGAAGAAGATACGCGATGGCAAGAAGCTTACCGTTGATGAGCAGACTGCTGTAAACGAAACAGGGCGTGTCTACAAAGAGCAAGCAGAGGAGGCTGGCATACCTCAGGACCATGATACAGTACAGCAAGAAGTAGACAGAGGGGTAACATTCAGTAGCCTAGTCGGTCGATTACCCGGTCTATCCAAGTGGGCTGATACGATAAGGGGAGAGACCGTAGGCAGTGCCGTTGTGAACGACGAAGCCAGAGCTTCTATTCTTTTTGCTTTTAGGCAGGGGTTTCTTCCAAACGGAACGAGGATTGATGCGGACACTCCCGGTGGTCAAGATCAATTATGGACAGCGATTCATGAGAACGTAGAAAGTGTAAAGCAGGTAGACGCTATCCGCAATGGGGTTGAAGTAATAGAAGAAGCGTATAAGAACAATGACTTGACGGCTCCAATACAAGGGACAGAGCTTTTAGACTTGTACCTGCACGGACAGCTTAAACTGGATGAACTGAGTAAGCTTGTAAGGCAAGACATTCCCGCAGCGCAGACTGACTTAGGTGCTACACCCGGTGGATCAGCCGGGGCGCAAAAAGTTGTATGGTCTATGGATAACTTAGAAAAGAAAGTTTCTGCCATACACAAGAAAGCTTTTAGATCCGATAAAGGCGCAATGCGCGGAGAGAAAGGCCAGTATGAGAAGCGCGTACTAGATCAAGAGGCAACACAGGATCAGACAGCGCGGTTAAGCGAGCTTGTGACCCAGATAAACCATTCGCTTGAGCGTATAAATGAGCCTATGATAGAATCAGCCATTATGAATAAGGTGCTTGATTCGCGCAATTCAATGATCAAGGCACGGCAAATGGAGACTTTCCTTAGGTCTCAAGTTTACCAAATAGATTTAAGGGCAAGGGAGCAAGCGCATTCATCTATCTTGCGAGAAGATATCAACCCTATTCGCATCCAAGAGATGGAAACGGAGAACGCTACAAAGGGGTGGAAAGCAGCTTTTGCACGCACTAAAGGCTGGCAAAGCGAGAAGTCATTCAAAGAGAATATAAAAGAGATACGCGAAGCGCTGGTAAAGCAACGGACGCGTTTCAAGGTAGACCCCGAAGGTAAGTACTGGAAGCCTATAATTAGGGGAGTGCAAGGGGAAGGTGTTGGATACAAACCAAAGACAGATCCACAAGTAGATATCTTCAAGGACTTAGGGTTGCCGTGGTTCCTTAAGGTTGTCCCTCCATACGCTCGGTGGGGGCTTGGGTCTCATCCACTGACAAAGCAGGGCGTTGAGTATGGTATGAATATGTTTGAGGAGATTGGCAAGCTGAAAATGGACTGGATAAAGAGATACCAGCAAGCTGTCGCTCCTCTTGGTGCTGGTAACAAGCAGCAAGCATTAGCTTCCCTTGGTAGGCGCGGCGCAAAAGAAGCTGTAGAGGAAGAGATACGGAAGAAGAACCTTCTTACGCAAGCGCTCAATGGAGAGAATGTAAACGAAATACTCAAGCAGAATGCCGACTTGGTGCCTATCTATAACCAAGTAAGAGGGTTGCTAGATGAGGCGGGTGACCACATAGGTCTTGGCTTTGATAAGTCTGGCTATTTAAAGGATTACTTCCCTCATATATTTGACGGCACAACGGGCAACTACCGCGCCCGTAGGCTGAGTATGGAGATTGGTAAAAGGATAGGTAAGGTTACGCGCTTCCTTGATGATAGGACGGTTGATTCTATCCCAGCCCTCAAGCACTTCAGTAGTAAGAAGCCCAGAGAAGCTAATGCCGAAGGGTATAACATGGACTTGGATGCAGTCATGTATACCTACCTGTCGGGTGCGGCTGAGATGCCTTTCTTCAATAAGTTTCTAAGCATGTCTCAGGGCGTAGTCGATAGGCTGCCGAAGAGAGATGTGAGCGGCAAAGAAATGGCACTGCGCGGGCAATATGCTAACTGGGTCAACTACGTAGTAGGCCGTCCAAGTGACTGGAAAGATACATGGGCTAATTGGTGGAGGAATAACGACCTTTTCAATCGCAATGTAGACCACATGGTTGAGCTTATTGGCGATGCTGAGACCAAGGGCTTGATGTCTCTTCTGCGGGGGAAAACGATAGGCAAAGGCGAACCGCGAGAGCTAGAGAAAGGCGGCTTTACCTTTAGCAAGGAGCAAGAAAACCAAGCTATTGATTGGTTTGATGGATTAATAAGGGAAGCAGATACCCAGACGGCTGATGGCAAGTTAAAAGGTATGAGCGTCAAGCAATTTAGGGCGAGGTTGGCTTTAAAAATAGACGATATACGAGCGGGGTTGTCAAACCCCCATGCTCGCCCAGTCATCATTGAATCCATGTACCGCACTCTTGTTGTTGCGAAGCTCGGCCTATCTGTTAGTCATGGTGTTATCAATCTAACACAGACACTTGTAGATGCTATGCCTATACTCGGTGTGAAGGGCGTTGCCAGAGGCGTTTCTCGGTATGTTGGCAACAAGCAAGCTAAGTTTAGCAATGATGTAACGGTGGAGAATGTTTTAAATGAATCGGGGATTTTGTCCGACATACCCGAAGCGCGTGAGTTTACTCCCAGTTCGGGACTTGGCATCCTAAGTGACCTTGAAGAAGTGGCAATGGCCCCAGCACGGTTATCAGAAAACTTTAATCGTGGCGTTGCCTTCTTGGGTAAATACGAGAAATCAATAGCAGATGGAATGGAACATGCGGCGGCAGTCATAGACGCTCGTCGCTTTGTGCAAAAGGTTCACTTCCCCTTCAATCGCGCTGGAACAATACCTCTTTTCCATAGTCCTGCGGCTCGTTTTCTTCTGATGTTTAAATCCTATGCCCTGCATCAAATGAATTTCTCGGCAGAGCTACTTGAGAATGCCATTGTCGATGGTGATGTAGGGCCATTGGCAAAGCACCTCCTTGCATATGCAGCCTTAGGTTCGGCTGCTTCGCTGGCGGCGGGAGGTGGAGCCTCCAACCTTCCCTTGCAAGTGGGGCATCCGATAGAAGACTTTACGCCTACTAACCTTGCTAATCGTGGGGTATTAAGGACGGTTGGAGGTCCACCAGCCGATATGCTGATTGATATGATGCACGGTAACTATATGTCAGCAATTGAGAGCTATGACTACACTGCTTTAAAGCGGATGAGAGAGGCTGCGAGTGAAGAAGAAGCACCCAAAGCCTTGCTAACAGGACTAGGTTTTAGGTAGACGCTATGATCAGCTTGTCCAGCAGATCTCCCCTGTCTGTTGGAGACTTGATATTGTCCAAGTCTAAGTCGGCGGCAAAAGCGCTCGCCTTCTCTGACTTAGAGCAGAGGTAACTGACCTCTAATGGGAATATCATATCGTGAGTGACTGGGCTTAGCGCGCAAAACGAAGCAAGAACTCTGCTTTGAACCCCTGTGTTGTTTTTCTCAACCTGATTTGCTTTCTCCAGACTAAACTCCTTCAACGTGGATCGGTATTGCGCTTCTCCGATCCTGACTTTTTCGGATGAACACCGCTTGAGGAAGTCATAATAGCCCCCTTTGAATCCACCCGCAGAACTTTCCACGCCTCCATCTGAGGATTCGGGGTTGGATTGTGATGGCTTGGCTTTTGACGGAGTGGCAAAGTTATCAGACTGATTATTCAGTGCCTCCACCAACTCATCTGCAGAAGCATACTCGGACCCATGAAAGCCAGCGGCGGCTAATGCTCGGCCAATGGCACTGGTCTCGCAATTCTCAACATGGGATGTTTTGTTAATGCCCTTGTTGCCTTTCTCTTCCATTGCATGACCTGTAAAGTGAAGATCGGTTTCGGTGCCTTTGAATGTAAGCGTCGCTTTTATCACGCAATGCGCATCATTCAGTTCAACGATGTCCGTATTAAGCGAGTAAAAGCGCGTTACCTCTCCTTGACTCAGCAGTAGATTGATCCGCTCTGCCACTGTCATATACTCTTTGCCGTGCAGTTTTATCGGCATAGTCGCTCCTTTCTATGTGAAGGGGATGTCGCAGTGCCACGGGTCTTGCAAAGATTCGTGTCGCACCACCTCATGGTCTGAAACTGTTTCCACTTTAACTGCTTCTTGTTCGTCGTTGATCTCTATCTTTATCTTATCAGGATTCCTAACAAAGTTACAGCCTTCGGGAATCTCACCCGTTGCCTTGACATGCTTTTTTATTAGGTCAAGACTCGGTGTCCGCTTTATAAGATAAAAACGGTCATCGGCATGGTCTTGGTTTATAAACCACTCATCGAACTTGTCTTTGTCATCCACCATTACCACTTCACGGCCTTTGACTTTCTTTACTGTGCCGTGGACAAGATCTATCTTCTTCTTGCCATTCTGTTCCAAGTAAGAATGCAAGCCATGCTCATGCCACCACTTCTTCTTATTGATACGGTTGATCTTGACCGTCTTCCAAAGCTCAATACGCTCTATCTCTTTGTGGTAGTGGTGCAACATCATACGCTCTTCTTCTTCCCAATACTTTAAGCATCGAAACTGCTTTTCTGCCAGCTCCTGAGAGGTTATTACGTTCTCCTCGCCATACTCTTCGTCATTGGGCAGATCGTCTTCATACATCTCATACGAGTTATTCATTCAAGACCTGCTATTTTTATCACTGCGTGAATTAGGAACGCCACTGCTATCAACATTGCTACGATACCGACCTTCTCTATCAGATACCATACGCGATTCCTCTTCTCTTCTTTCTCTTCTTTCTCTACGCTTTTCTCCCAATCTTCCAAGCGTCTTATTAAATCGTTCATACGCTGTTCCCCCTTTCCCAGCTACCCTGTATGTTATGTGAGACAATACGATTGCAATCATAGACGCTAGCAGTAGGTGGATTCCCTCTGCTCCAAACAAACTAGAGATGATAAAGGCCGTCACCAACGAGATGCAAACACTGGCCTTAGTTGACTTCTTAGCTATCCTCCATACGCCAGGAATCTGCCGAACGATAACTATCTCAACTATCCAACTGCATACGCCTAATAATCCAGAAAAGAAAATCATAGATTCTCCTATTAATAGAAAGTTAACTGGAGACCGAGGTGGACAATGACGGTCTCCAGTTAACTTCTTCACTACTCTTCTCGGTCTATCAAGCGATTTATCGTCCCACCGAAAGCTTCTTCGCCCTCTTGAACTACACCCTTAACGGATCGTTCAACCAACTCTCCCTGTGCGACAGAGTGAATAGAAGCATGTTGGGCCAGTTGCAACTCAGGCTTGAGGTCTTTCATATCTACGGTGAAAGAGTTATACCAAGACCACAACGTCCTGTTGCCGCCTTCATAGCCGTGCATCTTCATGTTATTCTTGTCTTCCCAATAGGTCTGGGTAGCGTTCCACTCTTTCGGAGTAGCCAACAGCCTCTTCGATGCAGACTTGTTACTTCGGGTACTGCCTTTAGCCCAGCCCATCAGCTCAAGGCCTTGCCGTTCAGTCACTTCAATATCAACCATATCGTCACGATCACCACGCATGTCATCCCAGCTATCTGTTGCTTTGACCATGCCAAGGATGATCTGATCATTGAGGTAGCTTCGCGCATTGCCAGAATGCTTACGGAAGATACTAACGCCGTCCTCGGTGATCATACACAAGTTATCGCAGACGGTGACTTTTGCCGCTACGGCAAGGGCCGCTCTCATGCTCTTGTCATAGCTGTTCCTACCAGCTAATGCCAACTGCAACCCACTGTCTCCATTCTTGTAGCTATGAATGAAGAACATCCGATCACCCTCTTTACTGACAAGATACTTCTGACCGTCAAGGGTATATCCCTTGGGGGCCATGAGCCTGTCAGCATGTTTATACAATGTCTCAGCAAAATCGGAATGACCGATAGACGTATACGTTGCGGTGTCATCCGGTGGCGTTATCTGACGAAGATCGTCATACGTAATCTCTACGCTACCACGATGGTTCCACAACTGGTTGTCACCAATGTCATCTGTTGCTACCAACAGTTGGTTATTAGCATCAACCTCTAATGGTGCGGTTACTTCTACCATACGAGTCCTCCTCTTGGTTATGTGATACTATTTCTCTTTAATAGGCAAAGGCGTTTTAGCTCTACCCATTGTTGTGATACACCTTTTTCCCCCTTCAAACGAATCTAAGATACTATGTATTTTACTTGAGTCTAACGTATGACCTTTTGTCTCCAAGTAAGTTATGTACTCATTTTTGCCATCTGTCAGAAACTCTTTTATTTCTTTAATTTCACTGCGATTAGTCTTTAAGTCATACTTATTCATACAGCCTTTGCGTTCTTTTTCATAGAGATCTGATATTCGAAAAAAAGCATGTTGCAATACACTGGCGCAAAGCCTTGCCCACCCGTCTAGGCCTTGCCTTCTCATTACCCTACCATTCTTTGCCATCATCGTATATAAGCCCCCACACTTATATGCGGCAGGGGGGCGATAATGGAGCGACCATGTGCGCACCCCCTGCCGCAGTCAAGTCAAGCGAGTCGCGCTATGCCTCGCTTGACAAAAACGTATACATTGCCATTGACCCTCGGTATAGACCAGAAGGTCTCTGTGTTAAACAGCAATTCGCAAAAGACAGCATCCGTATGACCCAATTCCTCAAGTATCTTTGCGTGAGTATGGATTATGTCATGCCCCTGTAGATGGGGTGACGCTAAAGCTTTTGCAGATATACCATACAACTCTTCTTGTACAGGCGTATGCCCTTCCTCTAACTCAAACTGCTCTTGAAGATGCACCCTTGGAGCCTCCATCTTGTCCTCCTTATATTTTGGAGAAAGCCTCCTCGGCCTTTTCTCTCTCGTTCATAATCTCTTTCCCCCTCTTTTTTGCCTCCGCTCGGGTCTCTTTCTGGTTTTTTATACTGTCTTCGATAACCTTCTCTGCGTAAGTTCGCAAGAATTTTACTTTTTCTTGCAGTTCATTGACCTGTCTGTCCACTGCATCTAGCCATATATTGAGGCCGTGTGCGTTAGTCCCAGACTCGAGGTCTCTTGCCGTGTACGCCTTCTTTGTATCAGTCAAAGCATCGCCCTTCCATAGAAAAAGCTAGACATGTATAGGCCCTATAAGCACTCCGTCCACTAATCTCCCCTGTGACAACATCTTGAAATTAGTTTATCGAGTGGGTCCCGTAGTGCTGCCGAAAACTCCCCGTTACGGCATGGAACCCCTATACACATCTAGCTATTTTATTTAAATGTCTGGAAAATCTATGAGTGCTTCCTCTTCTGTTTTAACATCAGCACTACTACCATGTTCAATGACACTACCACTGCCATTACTGCCAAAGATAACCCGGTTTGCGTTGACCTCGGTGACATAACGGGTATTGCCGTCATTGTCATCGTAAGAGCGTGTCTGTAAACGCCCAACTACCGTGACATTCTTACCCTTAGTGCAGTAAGAATTGACATTGTCGGCAGTCTTATCCCAGCAAACCACCTTATGGAACTCAGCCTTCTCTTCACCGCCACGATACTCATTGGTAGCAATGCGGAAATTCGTGACAGACATATCCTTGCTGGTCTTGCGAAGCTCTGGGTCAGCGCAGAGATTGCCCTGTAATACTACCATGTTCAATGACATGATATACTCCTTTATTATAGGTTATTGTTTATCCCCCTTCAAGGGATTCTTAGCGAATAGTGCCTATCGTAATTATAAGCTCTGACTTCAGCCTTGCTATCTCTACCTTAAGCCTTGCTATCTCATTCCGCATAGCTTCTTTGCTATGCTTTAGCTTCTCTAGTAGCTCGGGGTCCAAGCCTTCCTCCGTCCTGACCTCCCAGACTTTAGCGTATCGACCCGAAGTATTCTTCCTGTTTTCTCCAGCGTATTGAATCACGCCCTTTCGCTGTAGCTCGCTCATCCTCTGCCACACACCGTTGTGTGTCTGCATGAGCCTTCGGGCAACTTCCTGTGAAGTCATCGGGCCGTTGTTAAGCAACTGCCAGTAAATCCTCCCCCTCAAGGAAGCCGCCGCATCAACCATGCTCTTGGCGGCGGCTTCGCCCGTTGGTGTGTTATAGCCAGGAATATCGGAATCAGTTATCGAAGCAAGGTCTTTAATTAAGACCAACTGGTCTTTGTGCCTCTTTGTCAGACTCATTATTCATCCCCCTTCTTTACAAGCTTCTCTTCTTTCCAACGGCATCGTTTAAAGACAACGGTGGCTAACCCTTTTATGACCATCATGCTCCTATTGCTGATGTAAGCATTCCATACACTGGCAATAATTGAAGCGCATTGCCAAGAAGTAGTATTGGACTGTCTTGGGCCATCCATAGAGCGGATAAACATGTCGATAAGCTTCATGTGCAGCTTGAAGCGCACATCAGTGGAATCAGCATTCTCCAGCAAGAGAACGCCACGCCAGAAGTCTTTCGCCTTGGAAGGATATCCGCGCAGTGTGATCATAGCGCATGCAACTATTGCCTTACGACTGGCGATAGTCTTCATCGGCTGTGGTGCTAATTTCAACACATCGAAATACCAGATGCCTTCCGTCAACCACTCTTTAGCTCTGTTTATCTGCTCAGTAAAGGTCCCTGACTGCCTCCCTTTTATATTAAACGCAGGTCTTTTATAGACTACAAAGTTAAGCGCACTGGACAACTTGGTGCTGTCTGCTTGCGTGAGGCCTGTCTCCTCCGGCAAGGCGTGGGCGCGAACGCTATCGTTTAAGTTACGCGCCCTGCCTATGTCGAGTGTTCCGTAGAGTGTAGCAAGCTCTATATCGTTGTTTAGGTAGTATGTCTGGACAGTAAAGCGCAATGACTTGGTTCCTTTCGATACTGCCGAAAGTCGGTGCTGCCCATCGACCAGCACCAGCCTATCTTCATCGCCACTCGACTTACCGCCAACGATTGCAAACACAATAGCCGTCGCATTGAGGAAATCTCCATCGGCAATGCGCTTGCAATACATCTCCATCACTTCTCTTACAATGGGACGGTTACGCTCAAATGTCCCATCTAAATACTCAGCCGCCTTCTTGGGTGAGATAAGCTCAACCTCAACCTCATGCGGTAGGTTGGACATTGTTCTAGGCATTCTTTCCTCCTTTAGTTGATTTCTTTCCCTTCTTCTTCCCCCTCTTACTTCTCAGTGCATACATACGTCTTCTTTGCTTGGCCTTCTTCTCCTTTGTGGGGCCGGTGAATGTAAGCCAATCGTCATCTTGTAAGGGTATAACGACTTTCTTACCCTCGCTGAGATCTTTTGTTATTCCCCCTATCAACGCCTTGGCTGTCTCTTCTCCGAGGAACAGCACAAGATCGTCATACGCTTCTTTCTTGTTTGCTACTTCTCTGCTTGGCACTTTTCCCCCTCTTCTTCTTCACACTCACATTCACCCACTTCTTCCTCACACTTTTCACACATGTCATAATAGCCTTCTTCCCACCACGGGTCGGTGGATTTCCACATATCATAGTTAAATGTCATACTCTTATTCCCCCTCTGCATACGTTCTGTCACCGTGGCCCTACTACCGCCGAAGGCGGTCCACTTCTCTGCCTGGCGGTTTTTTGCCAGGCAGAGAAGTGGAATATCTTTGACGGTGGTAGGGCCACATAAAGAAGCTTGGATGGCAGACTGTCGTAGTCTACCACCCAAGCGATTTTTTTACTGAAGGTAATCTTCTACTTCGGCATCGAACTCTCGTTCGTGCCAAGCGTAGGATTGTTCGTTGTCTTCCCCCTCCAGTTCGGTGGCTTCGTAGCCGCCAACGAGATCCTCACCAGAGCGTTCATTGTCATCCGCAACAGCTTGGACGATCATGCTGTCTACGCCAGTGAGAAACTGCATGGAGCCGAAGAAGATCTGAAGCATTAGCTCTGCTTCTTCGTCGGTAACGGCACGGAAGTCACTCCAGAAGCCGCCCTTGCCGATGGGAAGCTTGCGAACCTCCAGATGGTCATCGTCGAGCCAGCGGTTGCCGAAGCTGGTGCCGAAGACGTGATCGTAGCGCCCTTTGCTCTCAGGCTTATGACCACCCGCCCAGCGAAGCACGGCGCTGTAATTGCGCTTGAAGTCTCCGCGAAGGTAAGGCGATGGAGTGCAACGCCCTGCGAACCAAGTCTCTACCTCGTTCTTGGGGTCTTTACTGCTCATATTAACTAAGCAGTAATGGTGACCTGTGGACTCTTGGCGCGTGATGATGACGTTGCGGTTGCGGGTGGACTTACTCGCGAGGCGAGCGAACTTCCTTGCCGCCGCCAGTGAGTAGTAGATGTAAGCACCGCTCTTGCGGTAGTGTGCCGCTTGCGCTGGCGTTATTGGATCAGAGATGAGTCCCTGACCGATAAACTCCTCCCGCCGCCTGAAGAATCGCTGCCAAGCCGCCGACCACAATGAACTCTTGCGGCCCTTGAAGAGCTTCGGAATCGCCTTGGCTTTCTTAGCCAGAGCCGACAACTCCCGACGTGCCAGTTCCCTGCGACGTTCCAGGTTGAGCTTCTCTTCTGTGGCATCGCCAGCCCGTTCTGCGGCCAGTAACTCCTCCTCAGTCGAGGA
>TARA_R110000851_G_scaffold12997_5_pt1 | contig 14577 bp, 19 predicted proteins | sample TARA_R110000851 | Tara Oceans TARA_R110000851 (sample SAMEA4397627) | marine metagenome | biome: Polar Biome; feature: [DCM] deep chlorophyll maximum layer (ENVO:01000326); material: water (ENVO:00002006), including particulate matter (ENVO:01000060) such as... | depth 17 m | reverse complement strand
TACTTGTGTACCGGCCACAGATAACAACGCATAATAAGGACAAGCCTATGATATACATTAGGGTAAGGTCAATTAACATCGACGTACTACCAGACGCTGAACCGTTTGTGTTAGTACGTACCGAAAAAGTAATTACTGACGGCACTGCTATAATGCAGGTTATTGGTGATTTTGATCGAATCTATAAACGAATGTCCGATATGCCGAATTTACCTGTTGGAACAATGGCCGATGACGGTATTATAGAGTCTGCTGAAATGTACACAATGCTAGCCACAATATCATACATATGGCTTATGGAAAAGTACGGTGGAGAAATCATCGACAACAAACTGGTGATAGAAAGATGACCATAATAGCTAGTATCAACGGCGCTACTAGAAGAATATACTTACATCCGGACACTGTAGGTGCGTCTCTACACCCTGTAGATCTTTATAAAGAGTATAGAACGTTAAGACGGCTAGACGAAACTCTAAGAGTTTGGTCGCCTTTACTATCGTACACAGGCAACGTTCCTAAAAGTGCAGGCACAGGTACCGAACGTTACATGACATTACTAAGCGGAGCTCGTATAGTTCCGTTTGGTACTAGTCACAGTTTAACTATAGTCGGCACTATTATTACTGACACTGGACAAGAAGGAATAGTATGTTTTGACAGAAGTTCGTTGTCATCCGGGGTAGACGTTGACATTAACTATGTGCCACCGCAAGTAGAAGTTATTACAGTGTCAGTTGGGTCCGGCTTAGATGCTGCTCAATCTACTTTATTAACCAACATAGCGCTTGACACTAACGAGTTACAAACTAATCAAGGCGATTGGGTAACTGTATCAGCAACAACGCCGCGAGTGTTTACATTAACAGGATTAGTAGCAGGCTCTACTGTACGATTGTATGAGACTGACGGCTTAGGAGGACTTGGTACTGAGTTATCGAGCACTGTTAACTCAGGTGTTACTTTTGAGTACACACATACAAGCAATACAAATGATCTTTTGCTGCAAGTAATAGCAGTAGGGTTTGTAGAAACTATTACAAGTATAACATTGGGCAATACCTCTAGTCACGTGCTTGAACATACGTATGTTCCGGTATAATGTGAAAAGTAAACTGCTCGAATGCAAAACATATAAATAAAAGATATCCCGTGTAATAGAGTAGCTGTGCTGCCATATTACACGTCCCCGTGGGGCGCCAGAGTACCGATGCTGATGTGATACAATAGAAGTGTTTGAAACGTTGTTGTACAATGTGACAAACGTGTCCGTGACACCTACTGTACAACTACGCTAACGACTTGGACAGGTGAATAAATAACATAACTAACGCTTTACAGGAGCATATTATAATGGCGATCACACGCTTATCAGACGTAATTGTACCAGAAATCTTTTTTGGTTACATTCAAGAAATGTCAACTCAAGCTAACCGCTTGGTAATGTCAGGTGCAGTTGCATCAGACGCCGCACTCACTTCAGGCTTAGCCGGTGGTGGTAAAACTTTTAATGTTACTGGTTGGAAAAGTATTTCCGATTCAGCTAACGACTACAACGTATCAAGCGATAATCCAGCTTCTTCTGCTACTGCTAACAACGTTCAGACATCACAGCAAATTGCTGCTCGTTTAGATCGTAACGCAGTATTTGGTTCAGCTGACTTAGCTGCTCACCTTGCTGGTGCAGATCCAATGGCTTCTGCTGCTAGTGAACTTGGTAACTACCAGTCTACTCAGCGCACTAAGACCTTGATCAATATCTTAACAGGTACTTTTGCTGCTGCTAGCATGTCTGCTGCACGTAATGACATTGCAATTGCTGATGGCGCTGCTGCTACTACTGCTAACTTGATTAGCAACGATAGCATTATCGATACACTTGCACCGTTTGACGACATGCAAGGCTTAGGTAACATTCTTTTTGTACACGGTGATGTATATCGTGCATTGCAGAAGAATAACTTAATCACTTTTGAAGCATCAAGCGCACAGAACATCGGCTTTGGTACATACTTAGGTCTTACACTTGTTGTAGATTCTGCATGTCCTAAAGTAGCTGGTGGAACTTCAGGCTTTAAGTATACTTCTTATATCATGAAGCCAGGCGCAGTTGGATTTGGTGCCGGAATGCCTCGTATTCCTGTTGAAGTTGAACGTCGTTCACGTGAAGGTAACGGTGGCGGTGTTGAATACTTAACAGTACGTGACGCTTATGCTTATCATCCATATGGTATGAAATGGGTCGGCACTCCAAGTGGATCAACACCTAGTAACTCAGAACTAGCTGTTGGAACAAACTGGCTGCGTGTTTACGCACAGAAAAATGTTGGCTTGAGTGCATTAATTACTAACGGTTAATAACTTAGTAACATAGTAGTAATCGAAAAAGGTGTCGTTTAGGCACCTTTTTTGTGGGTTTTTTGTCAGTTTGCATAAATACTAATACAAAACGCAAACGGAGAAACGCGATGAGTAACAAATATCAAACAATATACATAAAATTAATGGCAAAAGGAATGGAGCGTAAAGAAGGACGCGCTCGACACAAGCAATTCTACGACGCACACCATATTATTCCACGCTCAATGAACGGTAACGACGATGCTGATAACTTAGTATTACTAACACGCAAAGAACATTACCTAGCACACTTACTACTAACACGCATAGTAAAGAACACAAACTTATCTAAAGCCTATCTAGCATTAAATGCAATGATGAACGGATCAACTAAACTATATCACAAACGTTATGCAAAGACACGTATGGGCGTGCGTATACGAACTGGTGTGCGTTTGTCAATATCAATGTCACTAACTGGCAAGCGTAAGAGTTTTGAGCACAAAAGAAGAATAAGCGAGACAATGACTGGCCAACCCGGCACATGGCGTGGACTTAACTTATCAGCGTCACATAAAGAAAACATATCTAAGTCAATGAAAAAGAAAGGGATTAAACGCAGCGCAGCAACAAAAGCACTACTTAGTGCAGCAGCGTTAAAGCGTGAAGCAACCAAAAGAAAGGCAAAAGAAGATGGCAAGATCATACGAGTCTAAGAGGCGCAGTGCATTAGCAACCTCAAGTATACGCACTAATGAAAGCGGATGGCAGTACATTAAGTTGCTTGCTCGTTCGAAAAAAGTTGAAGTACTTGAAAACTCAGATGTATTGCGTGACTACCTAAACACACGCGACCCAGCATCATCAACGGGCGACGTGTATATCAAGCGTGTTGTAGCCAGCTTAGGTTACGGCACATACGAACACTACGGTTGGGTTAAGTTAACATCAGAACAACTTGATCGTACACTAGGCGGGCAGTTATACACAAAACAAAACTGCCCAACACTTCGATTATCTACTGAAAAAGGTAGTAACTTATACAGAGATTATCGAGGAATACAAGTAGCGTGGTTTAGAAATACTAATAACCCGCTGTTTATCACATAGCACAGAATGCTAAATAACAAAAAGGAAACGACATGGATCAGAATGCAGTAGCACGTGAACGCGAAATGCGCTCAAGAAAAGAAACATCAGATAGACTAAAGAACGTTGAAGATAACGTTACAAAAATATTAGCTATCTTAACTAAAATGCAGGCAAAGCTTGCAAGCAAAAAAGAAGAGGACTAAATTATGGCGCTCACCGTTGAAGATGGTACAGGAGTAGCTGGTGCTGATAGTTATATCAGCGTTGCTTATGCAACAGCATATCACGCTAACTTAGGTAATGACAAGTGGACGTTTTTATCAGGGTCACAAGAAGTTGCACTAAGAGTTGCAACACTATCTCTTGACTTGTTGTACGCACAAAACTTTAAGGGCAATGAGCGCTTTACTAGTCAAGAATTACGTTACCCGCGCAGCTCGTATAGCGATAACTATGATAACTTCGTAGCTGAAGGCGTTATTCCCACTGAACTTAAAAACGCAGTTGCAGAAGCCGCGCTTATTTACATTGTTGCTGAACTTAATGAGCCAGGCACTGGTAGTAAAGCACTTGTACAAGACCCAGACCCGCAAGCATACTTACAAAGTATCAGCGAAAGTTTTGACGGTGTTTGTGCAGAAAGCAAAACATACTTTAGGCCTGTATCAACTACTAAACTTATTAAAGTAAGCTTGATGCTATATCCGCACTTATTACAACACGGTGCATCACCATTAGTAAGAGGGTAATATGAATAGTAAGTTTTTAGAACAGTGCCGCAAAAAGATTAAAATACGCTTTGATCTATTGAAGGGTAAAGCAATATTACGTCAAGACAATGTTGATCATGATTTAAGTGGGATCTTTAGACCATTAACTGAAAGCGAACGAGGCAATCGAGCAATTGAACGCGAATCAGTTATGGCAGTTGTTGCTGCTGAAGGACTAAGTGTTACACCACAAATGGGCGACTTAGTATTACGTAAAGACGAAGCTACTTGGATGGTTGACAAAGTAGAAACAATACGTCCTACAGATGTTGTTATACAATATAGACTATGGTTGGGACGATGAGTAAAAGAGTTGTTAAGCCAGACGAACTTGCAAGTGTTATAGCTAATATTACAAGTGAAGCAATACGTAGAACCGAAGCCGAAGTTGCCGAACGTATTATACGGCGTACACCAGTGCAAACAGGTACTGCTCGTGGCAACTGGAATTCAAGCTTAAACTCACCCGATAGATCCATTAATAATACAGCTGACCGTAACGGCTCACGACAGACTCGAAAAGCAAAAGTTGTATTACAGAAAGCTGAATTAAATGATACTTTCTACTTGACTAATGCGTTACCGTATGTAAGTGAGCTAGAAAGAGGATCAAGTACACAAGCACCACAAGGGATGGTTGCGTTAAGTGTAGCAGAGCACGAAGCAATATTTAAAAAGGTAGTTCGAAAACTATGACAACTATATACAAAGACATACAAGATGCGTTTGAAGCAGAAGTTAATGCAATAGCCAGCTTTGTCGACTTTGCTGGTGAAAACACTCGCTATCGTCCAGACTTAGCAGTAAACTGGTCACGCGGTACATTACTTAAAGGCGAACCTACTGAAGGATCAATCGGCGCTGGTACACAAGATAGATACGCAGGGATATATCAAGTTGACGTATTTACATTATCAGGTAGCACTAACACCAATGCAATGCTGTTAACTGACAAAGTTATATCAGCGTTTACAAAGGGCAAGATCATAAGTAGCGGCACTACAAACATTACAATAGAACGCGCTTGGGCCGAAACATCAATCCCCGGTGATACATGGGTACAGTCGCCTATATTAATAAGATGGTTTACTTTTGCAACCGTGTAAGCTAAAGACTATAAATAAATTCATAAACAGCATTTAAGCATTAAATCAATGGAGATTAAAATATGCCAAATTTAACAGGCGCAGGAGTAGGAATTAGCTACGGAGTTGAAACAACATGGGGCGATGATGCTTCTGTAGCAACTTTGCAAACAGTCGAAGTTAACGCTTTTACACTAACACCCAGCGCAGAGTTTTACTCAGACACACCGATCGTAAATGATCGTATGCCACGTACACCACGTAAGGGCAACACAGGAGTCGGCGGAGACGTTGGTGTTAATTTACGTCACGGAGCTTATGACGAACTAATTGAAGCAGCATTACTAGGCGCCTTTGTTGCTGATGTAGCTAAAGCAGGTACTACTGAAAAGAGTGTATTGTTTAACGCTGACTTAAATGACGTTAGCAGACACTTGCAGTATGTTGGTAACCGTGTAACATCATGGAATGTTAGCGTGCCACTTAGTGGCGTTGTAACATCAACGTTTAGCTTTGCGGGTAAAGAAGTAACTGACGAAGCAGCAGCAGTAGCAACACCAGCAGTTGCAGTTTCTAAGGAACCGTTTTACCACGGACAAGGAACATTTACTGAAGGCGGAACAACAATTGCACATTTAACTGCAATTAACTTTACACTAGCAAACGGTTATGCACCAAACTATTCTTTAGGGTCTATTGTACCTTCAGAAATGACGTATGCTACTGTTGGATTAACTGGCGAAGTTACTGCTTATGTGCCCAACTTAGTATTGTTTAACAAGTTTCTAAATGAAACAGAAAGCTCACTATCGTTTACATTAACTGATCCATCTGGCAATACAATTACTTTTGATATGCCTAAGGTTAAGTACTCAGGTGCACCATTAACAATTGATGATGATCAAGCTGTTGAACTAACACTACCTTTTACTGCATATTATGATGCAACTGAAGAAACTGTGTTAAAAGTAACACGCTCATAGGATACTAACATGACAGACAAAAAACGGAAAAAGATTACCCTTGCGCAGTTACGCCCAACAGCAACGCGCATGTATATTAAAGACCCGCTAACTGACGAAGAAACAGAAGCGTGGTTTGACTTAATCGGACAAGACTCAAAAGAGTATCGCGCAGCAACGGCGGCACTATTTTTATCACGTAAGAAGTCAAACAAGTCACCGACCTTTGATGAATTATACATTGAAAACACTAAGCTAATTGCAGCGACAGTGAAAGATTGGAATGAAGAAATATTTGGCGAATTTAGCCACAAGGAGGCGGTAGAACTGCTAGGAGACCCAGAACTGGCAGCAATGCGAGAGCAAGTCGACTTATTCAGCGAACACCGCCGCAACTTTTTTCGACGATCTTAATACCCAACTACGCACTTCGGTGCGTCATACAGTTAAAATGGACATGCCCGGTAAAGACGGGCATACACGTAGAAAGCAATTAAAGAAAATACATGAAAATGTAGGTCATTACCACGACGATCTAAATGATCCCGAAGTGCCTTACTGTGCTACTCACCTATTACGCACCTTTTATCAACTAAATAATATGCGAACATCAGGCTTAAATGGCCAGACACCTATATCTTATCAAGACTTAATTAGCTATCAAGAGCTATGGGGCTGGCAGTTTGAAGCTTGGGAGATAGATGCTATACTTGCAATGGATATTGAGTATCGTATTGCAGCTGATAAACAAAAGGATTAATCATGGCGACCGTAGTAACAGAAGTCCAATATAAAGCGGACACAAAAGACCTCTCTAAACTAGACAAAGAGTTGACCAAAGTAGGAGTTTCATCAACAAATGCTGAGACTTCATCAAACAAAACAACTGCGTCTGTTAATAAAATGGGCAAAGCAGCAGCAGCAACAGCAAAGAACATTGCAGTATTAGGTACAGCAATGGCCGCAGCAGCAGCAGGTGGTGTAGCATTTGCTATATCACGTGCGTTTGAACTAGCAGACTCAATTGACCGTGTTGCTACTCAAAGCGGGTTTACTGTTGAAGCAATACAAAAGGTACAGTTTGCAGCAGCCGGCTTTGGTGTCGAAGTAGAAACAACTAACGAAATATTAAATGAATTTTCCAACAGACTAGGCGAAGCTACTACCGAACGAACTGGTTCAGCGTTTGAAGCGTTAGAGCGTGTAGCTAAAGACTTGGGTCTTAGCTTTGATGAATTAGCCCAAGGCGACATTGATAAAGTGTTTCTTAATGTTGTTGATGCAATAGGTAAGATTGAAAATGCAAGTCAGCGCCGTTATATAACAGAAGAAATACTAGGCACACAAGCTGCTGAAGAGTTTATACGTGTTGTTGATGGCGGTGCTGAAGGACTTCGATTAGCTGGTGTAGAAGCTGAGCGTCTCGGCTTAATAATGAATTCGGCGCTTATTGGACAAACACAGAAAGCTTCGGCAGAGTTTGAAAAGTTAGTACTTGTATTACAACGAAGATTGCTTGTCGCTGTTAGTAACAACAGTGGACAAATTAACGAGTTTCTAGGTAACATAGTAGATAACTTACCAGGGATTATAGAAGGATTTGAACGCTTTGCTTATGCTATTGGACTAGTTGATTCTTTATCAGCAGCAACCGAACTTAGAATGGTGCAAGAAGAAATACTTGCACTTGAAGCGCTACAAGATGGTGGCAGAAAGCGTGGAGTGTCTACCGGTGTTAAACTTGTTGAGGCACGAAAGAAAGAACTAGCGTTGCAAAAAGAGATTCAAGCAGTAGACAAACAGAATGCTATTGATTTAAAACTACGCAATAAAGCTACTAATAAGCCACTAGAGCAAGTTGGCGGGAGCGAGTTTGTAACTGAGTCGCAAGCTAAAAGTAAAGCCGAGTCAGAAGCAGAAAAAGCAAAACGCGAAGTCGAAGCACTACAAAAAGCACGTGAAGACAGTGCTAACTCAATACGAACTAACGTAGCAACATCGTTTGAATTGTATCGTGACAAGCTTGCTGAAATACAAAGCTTAGAAGCTAGTAACTTGTTAAGTGTTGAGACAGCTAACAGAGCACGCGTTGAAGCTAATCAGCAGTTAGCACAAACAGCAGGTGGAATTGACGCACTATTATCGCCGCAAGAACAGTATAACAACCAATTAACAGACTTAAATCAACTGTTAAGCATGGGTATTATCAGTCAAGACCAGTATAATGACGCTCTTGTAACGCAACAAGGACTGTTAGCTGCTGCTTCAGGACCATTAGATCAGTACTTGAGCGAGATAAGCAACGTAAGTCAACAGATTGAAGACGTTACAGTTAATGCGTTTAGAGGAATGGAAGACGCGCTTGTAGGCTTTGTGCAAACAGGTAAGCTAGACTTTAAATCATTAGCTGACTCAATGATCAATGACTTAATACGCATTGCAGCACGCGCAGCTATTACCAATGCTTTATCATCAATAGGTGGCAGCCTCTTTGGTGGAATTATGCACGCTGGCGGTGTTGCAGGAATGGGCGGAATGGGCAGAAATGTTGATCCAGCTATGTTTGTAGGCGCACCTAAGTATCACAATGGCGGCGTTGCAGGACTTAAACCAAACGAAGTGCCAGCTATACTTGAACGTGGCGAGACTGTATTACCTAAAGGCTCATCAGGTGGCGGTGGTGGCAACACGTTTGTAACCAATGTTAACGTTGACGCATCAAACTCAAAAGCACCAGCTGATGAAATAGCTAGACAAACATCAACAGCAGTTGAAAGAAGCATACGATCGATAGTTAATGACGAAATAATGGGTCAAAGACGTTCGGGCGGGATGTTAAACCCTACAGCAATACAAGGATAATATAATGGCCGCATTACCGTTAACAGAAAAGATAACACAATCATCAACACGTAACACACAGTACCGATCAATAGTAATAAACTTTGGTGGGGGCTATACTCAACGTGCTGCTGATGGCAATAACTCAACGCGAAACAGTTGGAGTTTAGTGTATACACCGCTCAATGCTACCGAGAGAGATACATTAAGAGCCTTTTTTGATTCTGTTGGTAGTTACGATACGTTTACATGGACTGCGCCCAATGACACTGAAAGATTTTATCGTGTCAATGGGCAGTTAACTGAAGAAAGTTTAGCTGGTAATCAATTTACCGTGCGTGTTGCTATTGTTGAAGAGTTTGATCTAGTTTAATTAAGATATAATTGCTCTGTCACTAACACGGAGCCAGTTACTACCATCACTAAAAGCGGGTGTAGAACCACCTGTTTCATCACTTACAAATATCATAGCACCAGTAAACGAACTTGCTGTTGGCACACCTGCTACAGTATAGCTTTGTAACGTTACAGGCCCGGCCATAATAATTTCATTAAAGTTAACAGTGCTTGTACTTGAAACACTTTGATCTTGTGCCGTTAAGTAGCCTGTTTGTGTTGATGTAAGTCCACTTAGCGTGCTAAGTTGTGCATCAAATGCTTGCACAGTACTACCAATGCTAGATTGCTCAACGTAACGATTATCATTATACCCTCTATCACCCACGTGTGCATCGTTAGTTGGGTCAGCAAGACCAAGTAATGTGTTATTACCTATGCTTAGGTCACCCGACATGGTATCGCCACTGGTGTTAATATAACGATTATCATTATACCCTCTATCACCTACGTGTGTAGGGTCAGTTGGATCAGCAAGACCAAGTAATGTGTTATTACCTATGCTTAAGTTGCCCGACATTGTATCGCCGCCAGTGTTAATATAACGATTATCGTTGTAATTACGGTCGCCTACGTGTGCACCATCAGTTGGATCTTGCGGGTTTATTAATAAGTTAAGCGACATATTGAGGTTGCCCGTCATTGTATCGCCTGTAGTTAACAAAAACGCATTTAAGTCTGCGCTGCTTGATGCAGTAAATACAGTTTTATTCCCTGGAGAAAATGCTACTTTGATACCAACGCCTTGTGATCCGTCCTCAACACTGGTTCGAATAAGTGTATCAGGTGCTGTAAATGAACCCTTGCCCACTTCCCATTCGTTTAACACCTCATGTTGTATGACGTACGTTAATAAGTCACCGTTAGTATGTGCTGTAACAAATGCTTGGTTGCGTGTTAGTGCACCAGCTAATAGTAAACTGCCAGTGCCTGTTGTTATTGATGTTTCTGCAACTCTATCTTTAAAAATTGTCATTAATGTCTTGCTCCTAAATGCGTTTAGCTTATTTATATAAATATGTGAAAGGACACATTAATGACTATCGCAGGTAATGAAATAGCAGGAACTAACGTCGGCGGATATCGTTCTATTGACGAGCAGACGGCTGATAATATATCACGTCATGTTAATAAGCCCTCAATGGGCGAGTATATCGAACTGTATGACATCGACTCAACAGCTATCGGCGGTGGGATTGTGTATATTACACCCAACGTTACTAGCACTAATGCAGAAATAGTATGGCGTGGGATAACTTACTCACCGTTACCAGTTGAAGCTGACGGCTTTGAGATAACACAGCAAGGCGCACAACCGCGTCCAAAGCTACGTGTATCAAATGCAAGCAAGTTTCTTTTATCAAGTGTTATATCACTAGGTGACTTGGTTGGTGCAAAAGTTACACGCTGGCGCACGTTTGGTGAGTTTCTAGATAATGGTAACAACCCAGACCCAGACGCACACTTAGCTAAAGAAATCTTTTACGTGTATCAAAAGACTGGACACAACAAAAGTGAAATTGAATGGACATTGCGTTCAGCTTTAGACAACGAAAACTTAAGAGTACCTAAGCGTCAAATACTTAGAGACAAAGGTTTCCCGGGTGTTAGCAGAATTAGAATTGGAAACGCATAATGATTAATAAAACAGCCTATAACAAATTTGCTAGACACGCATTGCGCGAATGGCCAAAAGAAGCATGTGGACTTGTAGTTGATAACAAATACATCCCTTGTGTAAACCATGCAGCAATCCCAGCGCACGATTTTACAATAAGAAGCGAAGACTATTTGCGCGAGACAAAAGGCAAAACACTTAATGCTATATTGCACACACACGCAATTCCATTATATATCCCAGCTGAGTTACGCCACTTAGACCCGCGCACACCGTCATTAAAAGACATGCAAGGTCAACACGATACTGCGGTGCCATGGGGAATTGCAGCCACTGAAGGCGAAAACGTTACACCGTTAGTATGGCTTGGTGTTGACAACAACGAACCGTTAATTGGCCGCAAGTTTATACACGGGATTAACGATTGTTACTCACTAGTGCGTGATTATTATAAAATAGAGTTAAACACAACTTTACCAGAATGTCCACGCGAATATGATTGGTGGTCGGGCACTGGTAACTTGTATGTTGACAACTATGCACGTGCCGGCTTTGTTGTTGTGCCATTTGAAGAAAGAGAGCCAGGTGATGTATTGCTTATATCTATTATGAGTCCAGTACCAAACCACGCTGGTGTATTTTTAGGTGAAGATAAAATGATGCATCACTATCAAACACGCTTATCGGGCGAAGACAGCGTTAGCAAATGGAAACGCAGAATCACACATACATTAAGATATAAAGGAGACAAAAATGCTACGTGATGTTTATTTGCACGGCAAGCTTGCACAAACATATGGCGCTGGACCACATCAGTTAGATGCTAACACACCAGCACTCGTAACGCTTGGCCTATGTCACTTGTTGCCGGGCTTTAAGAAAGACATACGTGAAGGCAGTTATCACTTTAGTAGAGGCGAAAACACTTACAACAATTGGTTAACTGCTGATGCTATTCGAAACAACATGAAACTAGGTGCAGCACAAGAGTGTCACATCATACCCGAAATTGCTGGTGCTGATCGTAGCACGTTTAAAACTGTTATTGGTGTAGTAATACTTGCAGTAGCAACAGCGGGCGCAGCAGGTGTATTTGGCGGAGCTGCTGCTGCATCAGGCGGAGCAGCATTTGGATCAAGTGCAGGAATTGCATTAGGAATTACATGGGGCAACATTGCAGCAATTGGACTAGGTTTAACAGTATCAGGAATTAGCGGATCGTTAGCAGCAACACCAGGCAACGACCCAATGAACTCAGAGTCAGCTGCTGAAAACCCAAGCTTTTTGTTTAATGGTGCAGTTAACGTACAACAGCAAGGCGGTCCAGTGCCATTAGTATTTGGCCGCACAATGACTGGTAGTACAGTAGTAAGCTCAGGAATAAGAGTAGAACAAACACAGGCGTTTAATTAATGATTAACAAAGACAAAGACATTACAGGATCAAAAGGCGGCAAAGGCGGTGGCGACAAACCTCGTTCTGCTAAAGAATCACCCAACACATTACGGTCATCAGCAACTGCACGCATCATTGATGTTATATCAGAAGGCGAGATTGGCGGTCTAGTTAACGGACTTAACTCTGTTATATTTGACCAGACACCTGTAGTAAGCGCATCGGGCGCTACTAACATATCGGGCGTAGCAGCTTATGAGCGCACCGGACTGCCATCGCAATCATATATCCCGGGCTTTCCAAATGTCGAGTCCGAAGTAGGTGTTGGTGTATTAGTAAGACAATCTCCCGCAGTAATACGCGCAGTATCAAGCATAGGAATTGACGCTGCTAGAGTTGTTGTGCGTGTAGACTCGCTGTATACTCAAAATAAAGAAAACGGTGACATTACAGGCCGAAGCGTAACTATGGCAGTTGATGTAAGAGTGCCACTTGGTACGTGGAGTAACGTTATTACTAATACTATTAGCGGTAAGACAATGACAGCATACGAGCGTTCGTATCGCGTTGAATCCCCAGACCCAGATACATTGTGGGAGATACGTGTTAGACGTGTGTCAGCTAATAATGACTTAGCAAACATTGGTGATAATACATCATGGAGTCGATTTACAGAAATAACTGACGTTAAAGAAACATACGACGACACTGCATTAGTTGCACTAGAAGTTGATGCAGAGGCAGCTGGCAATAGAGTGCCGAGACGCTCGTACTTAGTTGACGGAATTAAGTGTCGTATCCCAGCAAACTATAACCCAGTAACACACACATACACTGGTCAATGGGACGGGTCATTTAAACTTGCTCGCGAAGTTACCGACGACCCAGCTTGGATCATATACGAAATACTAACAAACGATCGTTGGGGAATGGGCAGCGCGGTTGAAGACGACGAGATTGATAAGTGGAGCTTCTTTTATGCTTCAGTATACAACAACGAATTTATAAGCGACGGTGGGAACACTGGTGGCACAGAACCACGTTACAGATTTGCAGGTGTAGTTAATACACGTCAAGACCCGTATAAGCTTATACAAGCAATAGCAGCATCATGTCGCGCAACAATATTTACAAGCGGCGGCTTAATTAAACTTGTGCAAGATCGTCCAAGTGATACTGTTAAGTGGATCACTAACGAAGACGTTGAAGATGGTTTATTCGAATATAAGGGTTCATCTGTTGTAGCACGTACTACCAGTGTCAACGTAACATACAACGACGAAAGTGATGGGTTTTTACCTAGCACTGTTACTGAAGAAGACGCTGTTAACATTTCACGTTATGGCTTTAATCAGGTTGACATGATTGCTTATGGTGCATTTACTGAAGGACAAGCTAGACGAGTAGCTAAGTGGTTGTTGTATAACAACACTAGTATTACCGAAGCTATTAATTTTAGAACAGGCTTTAACCACGCTGACTTAGAACCTGGCGATGTTATAGAAGTGCTTGACAAAGACTATGCCGGTGTTAACTGGGGCGGACGTATTGTTAGTGGCACCGAAACAAGTATTACACTTGATCAACCTGCTGAGATTACAAGTGCTGTAGCGCACACCGTCCACTTACTAGGCAACGACGGCTTTACATGGCTCGAAAGAACAATCAATGAAGGGATTGGTACACACACTGTATTAACGTGGACTGACCCAGTAGGCACTGTTCAGCCATGGCACGTATGGGTGCTTGAAGGCGACATAGTACCGCGCTCGTTTAAGATACTTGCTATACGTGAAACCGAAGTTGGAAAGTTTGAAATAAATGCAATACAACACAATCCAGCAAAGTATGCTGCTGTTGAGCAAGGCGTTGTAGTTGCAACTAACCCGTTTAGCAATCAAGTATTGCGTGAAATAAATGCACCTACTGATATTGATTTTGTAGTTGAACAATCTGTTGACAACCTAGGACGACCGTTTAATGCGTTGCGTATTGACTGGAATCAACCAATTGGCGAAGACTCAACATTACAAGAAACAGCAGGTTACTTGGTTAAGTGGAGCGCAAACGCACTACCA
>TARA_R110000851_G_scaffold183230_3_pt1 | contig 14580 bp, 10 predicted proteins | sample TARA_R110000851 | Tara Oceans TARA_R110000851 (sample SAMEA4397627) | marine metagenome | biome: Polar Biome; feature: [DCM] deep chlorophyll maximum layer (ENVO:01000326); material: water (ENVO:00002006), including particulate matter (ENVO:01000060) such as... | depth 17 m | reverse complement strand
AATGGTAAGCCTATTTTTCATGCAAAAGATTTAGTAGCTAACTTAGCTAACATGGGTAAAGTAGTAAATGGACTAGGAGATTTAGAGGATTTAGTTAAAAAACAAGAGCAAGAAGCAAATTCTAATAGAGGAGGAGTTGTAGTTAACAAATATAGTTCGTAGATTTGAAGTATGGATTTTTTACAAGACATAGAAGATTACAACTCCGCAATGAATAATGCTTATAGAGTTATTACAGAGAAAATGACTATTGATGATATAGTTGAAAATTTAGACTATGATTTCTACTTACCTTTTGATCCTTTTGAAGAGGACGGAAGAGATGAAGGAACAATAGACTTATTAATATCACATTTTACAGAAACAGAAGATTACGAAAAATGTCAGGAGTTAGTGAACTTAAAAAAGAATATTTCAAAGACACCGCAAGACTAAGTCCTGCAGCTAATCATTTTTTAAAGCATGGTTATTATACTAATGCTTTACCAGGTACAAAAACCTATTATGATTACTGGGATACAGAAAAGCAAAGGTGTTTGTATGGATATGAAGCTGGTGGGACAAAGATCACCGGCTTTCACTATTTCTATTTAAACTATTGTAGAATGGAAAGAGCTGTTGAAGAAACACAGCCTGACGGTAGTATATTAAATAGGAGAGAAAATAGTTTTCCATCTTTCTATGATGGAGACTTTCATTATTACAACGCAATAGATAAAGCACGTAGGGAGAATAAACATATGTCTGTATTAAAAGCTAGACGTAAGGGGTTTTCATACAAAGCAGCATCTATGCTTATACGTAACTATTACTTTCAACGTGGTAGTAGAGGATATGTATTTGCAAGTCAAAAAGAATACTTAATCGGAGATGGTTTACTATCTAAAGCTTGGGATATTATGTCTTTTGTAGATGATAATACTGCATGGACTCAGCCTAGGCTTAGAGATCGTGAAATGAATAAACAATCTGGTTATAGAAAAAATGTAAATGGTGCCTTAGTTGAACTTGGGATGAAATCACAGATTATAGGCGTATCACTAAAAGATGATCCCGACAAGGTTCGTGGTAAGGCGGGTGACCTGGTATTCTTTGAGGAGGCCGGGTCATTCCCTGGCCTTTTAAAAGCTTGGGAAGTTGCAATGCCTACAATGCGTCAAGGTAGTAAAACATTAGGAACAATGATAGCCTTTGGAACAGGCGGTGCTACAGGCTCTGACTTTCATGCATTAGAAGAGTTATTCTATAGTCCAGATGCATACGACTGTTTATCATTTGAGAATGTATGGGATGAAGGAGCTCAAGGAAGTTACTGTGGTTATTTTGTACCTATATATCAGAATTTAGAAGGATTTATAGATAAAGATGGTAACTCAGATGACTCTTCTGCAAAGGTGTATGAGATGGAGCAGAGGGATAAGAAAAAGTTAGCAGCTGATACAAAAACATTTGATCAATATATAGCTGAACACCCTATGAATCCAGCAGAAGCTACTTTACAAATTACAGCTAATCTATTTGACGTATCTTCTTTACAGGCTCAGTATAATAATGTAAAAGCTAATAACTTAACTTCAAGAGCTATTCCAGGTAGACTTCATTATGGTAAAGGAGAGAAAATACAATTTACACCTGATTATACTTTAAAACCTATATTTAAGTTTCCTCATAACAAGACTGATAATAATGAAGGCTGTGTTACAATGTGGGAAGCTCCATACAAAGCTAAGGATGGATTAACTCCTCACAATTTATATATAATTGGGCATGACCCTTATGGACAAAATAGATCAGCAGATTCTACATCATTAGGATCTGCATATGTAATTAAAAGAGTAAATAATGTATCTCAGCCTGATGATATTATTGTTGCTAGTTATGTGGGAAGACCTGAAACTCAAGATGAATTTAATCGTAATCTATTTATGTTAGCTGATTATTATAATGCTAAAATAGGATTTGAGAATGACAGGGGAGAAGTTATAGCTTATGCAAAAAGACATAGAAAGTTGCACAAACTTCAACCTGAATTCGAGATGTTAGATAAAAAACAACTGCAGTCTAGGAAGGTTAAACGTAGCTATGGGATGCATATGACGCAAGCTAGGAAGCAGCAAGGTGAGATATATATAAGAGATTGGTTAAATTCTCCAAGAGGGGTTGCGGATAATGGAAAAGAATCGTTAAATTTGCACAAGATCTATGACCCAGCACTGTTACAGGAATTAATTAAGTTTAACCACAAAGGTAACTTTGACCGAGTTATGTCTCTTATGATAGCAATGTATCATTCAAGAGAGTTATACAACGCAGAAGTTAAGAATATTTATGAGGACAGAACAACAGACTCATTTTTTGATAGACAATTTTTTTAAGATATGTATTCAGCAAATCACAGTATACCAAAACAAAAATTAGCAGACTCTAAGAAAACAGAGACCTGGAAAAAAGAATGTGTAGAAGCCTACATAGGACTTTCAAATACTAATGGATATGGTAACCGCAGAAGTAAACTGCAACAATTATATGACTATTATAATGGTCATGTAGAGGAAGAAGATTATAAGTACGTAACAAAGCCCTACGGCAAGAGTCGTAGTAACTTTCCTTCTAAGATACGTAACTATCCTATTATTAAACCCATCATAGATCTCTTACTTGGGGAAAAATCTAAACGACCTCTTAACTATAGTGTTGTAGTTAAAAATGCGGATACCGTATCTACTAAAGAACAACAAAAGCAAGCTATGCTAATGCAGGTAATGCAGCAGAAGTTTATTAATAGACTTAATGAACAGGGTATGCAAACAGGTATGGCTAGTGAAGAAGTACAAATGCCTAAGCACGTAGCAGAATTATTTGAAAAAAGTTATGTAGATGCTAGAGCTATATTAGGACAACAAGCTCTTAACTATATAATGCAAGAACAAGAAATGTATGACAAGTTTCAAAAAGCTTGGTTTCACTTCTTAGTATCAGGAGAATGTTATACACACAGAGGAGTGAGACATAATGAGCCTTTTTATGAGGTATTAAATCCTGTAGACATAGATTATGATAAAGATCCTGATTGTGAGTTTGTAGAAGACGGCGACTGGGCTTTAGTTAGAAAATTTTCACATGCATCTACAATTGTAGACATGTATAGAGAAGAACTTACAGATGGTCAGATTGATAGATTAGAAAGACCTGAGCAATTCTCTAATGATTCACATTTAAGTAGTGGGTACTCTCAACATAATGTAGAGCAGTACAGAAGTAGACTTATTGAAGTAAATATTGTTTACTGGAAGTCTATGAAAAGGATAGGGTTTTTAAGTTTTATAAATCCAGATACAGGACAAAAAGAAGAAGAGATTGTTCCTAGCAATTTTAAAATGCCAGAAGAATTAAAAGACCTAGAAGCAGAAATAAGCTTTGAATGGGTTACAGAAGTATGGCAAGGTACTAAAATTGCTGATGATATATTTGTAGAAATACAGCCAGTAGAAAATCAAAGATTTACTCTTGACAATCCTTCTAATGGTAAATTACCTATTAATGGTAGAAAGTATTCAGAAACTAACTCTGAGAATATATCTTTAGTTGGTTTAGGTGTACCTTATCAAATTAACTACAACATTTATAAATACAGACTAGAAGTTGCAATAGCTAAGTCAAAAGATATTATTGCACAGTTTGATATTAACATGATTCCAAAGAAGTGGGACATGGATAAGTTTATGTACTATGTAGATGCTACAGGGATTGCATGGGTAGATTATAACAAAGAAGGCATGACAATGAATCCGCAGCATCAAGCTGTTATGGATATGTCTATAAAAACTATAGAGCAGTATGTTGTATTGCTAGAATCTATTATACAAGAATGGGAAAGAATCTCAGGAGTTAATAGACAAAGACAAGGTACTATAGGTACTTATGCTGGAAAGGGTACAAGTCAACAAGCTATTGTACAATCTTCTCATATTACAGAAGATTTATTTAGAAAGTTTAGTAGACTAGAGCAAAGAGATATACAAGCAGTATTAGATTATTCTAAAGACGCTTGGAATGGGAGTAAGAGCTCAATGTATTATATGCCTGACGGAACAGCTGAATTTTTTAGTATTGATGGTACAGATTACTCTGAATCTAATTATGGAATATTTGCTAGTAATGCAGGAGCTGATCTTGAGAAGAAAATGAAGGTAGAGCAACTTGCGCAAGCAATGATTCAAAATGGTACTCCTGCATCAGTAGTTGCAGAAGCTATGGATCAGGACAGTTTTACAGCTATAAAGGATAAGATTAAAGCAGCTGAAAAACAAAGTCAAGAATTAGAACAAGCTCAACAACAAGCTCAAATGGAGATGCAACAAAAACAATTGCAAGCACAGAACGAGCAGAAAGCAATGGAAATGGAGAACTCTGATAAAAACAGACAGACTCAAATTGAAGTTGCTCTTATTAATGCAGAAGCTAATCAAGAACTTAAGAGACAAGAGTTATTACTTAAAGCTCAAGAGTTATCTGACAAGAATGATAACATGGATGATAAGATTAGACTTGAAGAAAAGAGAATTGATACTACACTTAAGATAGCTAAGGAGAACAAAAAGAATGGGCCTAACAAATAGGGAAAAATTAGAAATAATATCTAGAGCTAAGAAGGATAACTATACTGGTAACTACTTAGATCTATTTAACCAAGCTGCAGCTGAAGGTCGTCAAAAGATGCCTGAAGTTCGTAGAGCTGGTGGTTTTATTTATGATGTAAATAAACCTGATAAATCTACATACGTAGATGCTAGATCTGGTTATGGTTTTCCTACTACTTACGAGAACGGTGGTGTAAATAATAATGAACTTCCGCCTTCTAATGACTTTGATCTTAATCCAGCTATTACTAATGTTGGTAACATCTATCAATCCCCAGAATATAGAAATAGGCTATCTACAGAATACCAACAAGCTCATGGAGTAACACTTACAGATCAACAGATAGATGACATAGTTGCTCAGAATATGCAGAACATAAATCGTGGCGGGAATACGGCTCTTACAGATTTAAGTGGGGCGGACGTACCACAAGGTACAATGGGATATGCTGACTTAAATACTGGGCAGATAGCTATAAATACAAGCCGTCCGTCTATGAGTAACCCTTATGCTACAGCAGTTCACAAATCAGACTACCAACCTAAGTCAGTATTGCAGTCTACAGCTGAGCACGAGGTAGCCCATAGAGCTAATGCTGGGCCTAATAGTGCTATGACAAGTGCTAGTGAGAACCCTTTAAACTCAGAACTGGATCAATACTACTCTACATTTTTTACTAATGCTCCAAAGGATAGTCCGTACAATCCTAATAATAGTGGAGAATTTTCTGATTACGCTACTCAACCTATAGAGGTAAAATCTCAGAAAAAGCAGATGGAACTAGCTCTGCAAGATGCTGGCATTTGGAATCCAACTGAAGGGCCATTTACCCAAGAGCATATAAAAAAATTAGAGTTAAGTGAGTACAAAGTAGAGCCAAGTCTGGATTACATGAACCGGGGATTAAATATACCTACTATAACAGAGGAGAGGGCTCCCCGCAATGCTAGTCAATCAACAAATTACTACAGCGGAGATTACGGCTCTCCGAGTGATATAGTGAAGAAGCAAAATGAATTTAAAGATAAAAATTCTTTTAGAGGTCTTAAAAACAAACTAAATGATGAACTTGTTAACAAGTCTGGAAAGTCTGTAAATTTTGGTTACGAAAGAAATATAATAAACAATAACTATCTTCCACAAGGTCAAAGCAGTTCCGTTGAGTGGTATTCTGAATCTTCAAATTTTAATATGAATAATCAAAAGCTTGTAGACGAGGGATTTTCATCAGCTAATAGAGGTCTGGCTCAAGAAGAGGCTTTTAATTCTATTCCCCCTAAACAACAAGAGGCGCTTAGATATATCGCAGATAAAACAGAGCTTAGCACTCCTGAAGATTTAAGGATGCTTAAACTAGCTCAAAACGGTATGAGCAATATAGATGAATACTATAGGACGGAGTATAAGCAACAAGAAAGAGAATTTGACTCCAAAGCAAGAGAAGAAGGAAGGACTAACGAAAAGCTTCTTCAGCAAGAGCAGGGGCAGTACTACGAAAAAAGAAAAGAGGTTGATGAAAATCTTATTAATTTTATGAACGGCGTAGCAATGGATAATCCTTTTGAGGATCAAACCCAAGTAGCTAAGCAGGGAGGATTTTCTAGAATGTTTAAGCAAGATTTTAGTAAGTATATAAATAAAAAAGAAGACGGGGGTCTACATACAGAAGTTACAGATTTTGAAGCTCAAAACCCAGGTAGATATTTACCACCTAGCTCTTTAGATTCTCTTCAGGCTATAACTAACTTTGATAACTTTCGCGAGGGAATTAAAAAATATGATAGGCAACGCATCGTACCACAAAGCTTCAAAGATGCCCATGGTATTGGTGGAGATGTCAGAAGAGTACCATATTATGAAGCTGGAGAAGGCATCATGTCAAGGACATACAACAATGAGAGATCTAATATTGAAGTTGCACCTAATTTGTACGTTTACGATGGCACAACAAACAAGGCGGACCCGAAGTCATTTATTTTTATAGATGACAATCCTACAACAGCTTTCACAAAGTCAGATATAAAGGGAGTTAAAAAACCAATTCCTGTACCGCCAAGAATTGAGCCAAGAGCTGCAGGACCTATACCAACTAATACAGGAGAGCCTGAATTACAAAAAGCAACTATGCCTGAGTTTTCTGATACAGGACCTAGTAAATCAGACTTGTTTTTTGAAAATTTAGAAAATGCTAACACGTTTAAGAATAGGCCTGATAAGATGAGTGATAGGTCAGCTAGAAATGTTAGAGGTAAAGACGACGTCTCATCAGAGTATATATTTTCTGATGACAATCCGTACGCTCCTCAGAAAGGAGAATATTTTATGTCTGAAGCTAATTCTAGAGGTAAAAGAAAATATGATGGAGATCTTAACGCTGCTAGAAAGTGGGAAAGAGAAAATGGTTTAGGTATTCAGACAGATTTAAAAGGATATGACGTAGGACCTGATATACAAAAACATGGTGGATACAAATCTATTAAAAGATATGAGCATGGGGGATCACATGATGATACTGCGCCACTACCTATTGGAGATCAACAGTCTATGCTAGACAATACTAGAGTCCCTATTATAAATCTTAATAAAATAACCTCTAATGAAATGCCCTCTAATGAAGTAGCCGTTAATCCTCCTGTAAACGAAAGAAGACAGTTTATAAACTTTTTAAAAGAACAAGAAGCGGGTCCTGAATTTATGAGATCTATTAACTCTGCAGTAAAAAAACCTGATGGTACGTATTACAAAGCTTTTGAAGATGGTAAATTTTATCCATACTTCCAAGGTAAAGAAAAAGAAGCAACTATAGGGTATGGTAGAAAAGCCGCAAATGTTTTAGAAAAGTACAATAAAGGAATTACTGAGCAGGAAGCTTTAGGTTTTATGAACAAAGATATAGATAGATCATTATCTTTAGCTAAGGAATATGTGGAAAACAATCAAAATAGTCCTTTGTATGGAGATATAGGATCTTTTGGCAGATTAGATTCTAATACACAGTATTTATTATCTGATTATACTTATAATGTAGGAAAGTTAAGTAAGTTTCCAAACTTTACAAAAGCTGTTTTAACTAATGATCCAGTTGGGATGGAAGAAGAATATATACGAGTAGAAGATAAAAGCACTAACATACCTTTAAAAAGAAATAAGCCATTTTACGATTTGTATTTAAAACCTAGAATAGATAAGTTAAAACAAAATAATAAGTAAGTGTTATATAATAAAACGCGTATGAAAACCAGAAATACGTGTTAATATTTGGAATAATAATAATAAATTTGCAAAGATATGGACAACAAAGAGAAACTAAATTTAGACGACATTACCTTCGATGATTTTTTAGACGGTGGTGTAGATGTAACTAGCGAAGATACAGTACCTAGTGACATTGCGATTGAAGACAAAGAAATAAAAGCTGTTGCTGAACTTGACGAAGACGTTAAGGAAAAAGAAGAAGCAATAGAGACTGAAGTTGAAGAAGAAAAAGAAGAGCTTGTTGAATCAAAAACAGACTCAGCAGCAGACGACGGAGTTGATGCTGAAGAATCTTCTGAAGAGTCAGAAATAGATAACACTGTAATTGGTGAAGTTCTTTCAAATCTTGGATACGAATTAGAGGGCGACTATGCAGATACTGTAGAAGGCTTAACACAAATGACTAAAGATGCAGCATCTAGTATGGCTGAAGATCAATTAGATAATTTGTTTGAGCAGTTTCCAGAAATTCAACAACATTTAGAGTTTGTTATGAATGGAGGAGAGTCTGAACAGTTTTACAGCCAAGGAAGTAGACTTAGCACTGTAGCAAATGTTAGATTAACAGAAGATAATGTTAGCACTCAAAAAGCAGTACTTGTAGAATACTTTAGAGTAAAAGGTCATGATGATGCTTTTATCTCTGAATTATTAGATGATTATTCTACTAGTGATAAGCTTTATTCTAAATCTGTTAAAGCTAAAGAAGCTTTACTGCAGTATGAGCAAGGTAACAGACAGCAGCAAATGGAGCAGCAGAAACAAGTGCAAGCTGAACAAAGACAAGAAGCTGACAAGTTCTGGGAAGGAGTAAGTGAGACTATAGAGACTTCTAGAGAGTTCTCTGGAATAGTAGTACAAGAAAAAGATAAGAAGAAATTCTTTGATTACATTTCTAAGCCTGTAGATAAGCAGGGTAACACTAAACGTGATGTAGATCACAATGGTGCAGAAATGGATGTTAGATTAGCAATTGACTATCTAATGTTTAAAGGATTTAAATTAGATGATATAATCAAAGCAAAAGCTAAAACAGAAACAGCTAAAACTTTGAGAAAGCAGATTAGGTCTACGACTAAATCTGTTAAAGGTGCAAAAGGTAAAAGAAAATCTACGTCTACGGATCTAGACAGTCTAGACCTTAGCTTCACAAGTCTATAGAACTAATCTATAGCAATTAAATTAAAATTGAAATGCGAGTATTAAAAACTTATTACAATGATTCGCAGATGACTGACACTAATTCGTTAGTCAATGCGATGATGGAGAGACCTACAGAGTTATCTCCAATCATTACACATCTCGCAGGACGTGAGGACAAGAAATTTCCTTTAACTATGTTAACAGAGGGTGTTGGTAACACAGCATCTATTGATAGATTTGAATACGAATATCGTGTTAAATCTCATACACAACATATTCGTCCTGTAGTAGCTAGCTCAGGTACTGGTCTAGGTGGTGCAATCTTTACGATTACATTCCCAGACAAATGGTTTATTTTTCCTTACACATTGGTTTCTCAATCAGGTGTATTGGCTAGAATCATGTCTGAACCAGAAGCAGTTAATGGTGGGTATAAATACACTTTAAAATTAGTTAATCCTAGTACTACTCTAGTTGCTGCTACTGCTGATTTAGCTGCAGGTGCAATGTGGGGTCAGTTGTACGCTAACGTAGGAGTTGATTTCTCAAAAGGAAATGCTTCTAACTGGAGTGCTCCAGGTTTAGTTCGTAACAAAATTGGTACAGTAAGAAAGTCTTACCACATGTCTGGTAATGCTAAAGATTACGTTGCTGAGTTTGAATTACCAACTAAAGAAGGTTCTACTACTAAGTTATGGATGGACTATGAAGAGTACCAACACATGATGAGCTTTAAGCAAGAATGTGAGTTAATGTACATGTATGGTGAAAAAACTTACGATGACAATGGTGTAACAACTATGACTGATGAGAACGGACAACCTGTTATCTCTGGTCCTGGTTTACTACAACAAATCATCAACAAGGACACTTACTCTACGTTGACTGAAACAAAATTAAAAAATGTAATTGGAGACTTATTCTACGGAATGACTGATGCTTCTCAAAAACAAATCACATTGTACACTGGTACTGGTGGTATGAGAGAATTTGATGAGGCTCTTAAATCTCACTTTGGTGCGGCTGCAAATTCGTTCAAAGTAGGTGGAGAGAATAGATTCATCACAGGATCAGGAAGATCTTTAGGATTATCTGGTTACTTTAATACGTATGAGCATGTTGATGGTCACGTAATCAATGTTGTTAAACACGACATGTTTGATCACGGTCCAGTTGCACAAGCTCGTGCTAAGCACCCTGTTACAGGATATTCATTAGAATCTTACCGTATGGTATTTGTTGATAATTCTAACTATGATGGCCAAGCCAACATTCAGATGATCAACAAGAAAGGTCGTGAGTATTTAAGATGGGCGGTTGCAGGATCTGTTGTACCTAAAGGGTTCAATGAATCAGATCTACGTGCATCTGATGTAGACGGTGCTTCTGTACACATGTTAAAAACGGCTGGTATTGTATTGAAGAGATTCGATACTTCACTAGACATTGAATGTGTACGTTCATAATTAGGCGTTAATCGCAGTCTATATATCTGGTTTCTCTGAGATGAGGGGGGTGTCAAAGCCCCCCGAAATCTCAATAACTATAAGAAAGTAGGGCAGAGTATTCTTCTAAGCCTGAATGGAAATTTAACTAACAAAAGAACTTAAAAATGACAAAGAAAATAATTATTAGGAGAAAAGAGACTACAGGTTTCTTACCTAAAGAGATTCAACTGGAATCAAGATCATATCTTAGTAGTGTATACAAAGATAGACAACCGTTAAAGGCATTTAGTCCTGCGGACAGTAAAAAATATTTAACAGGAATCCTAGATGTAGGACCTGATCATGTAGATTGGCCAAAGCATGAAAAAAACTATTGGGCTGAAATGACAATGAATATTCCTTTTGCGGGTTTAGAGTTGGATATAACAGAAGATGAAGAAGGTAATCCAGTAATTATAGAAGATTGGATTAGATATAAGTGGTTAGTAAGACATCCGCAAGTAGCAAATTCAGAAATGGAAATGACTGCTAATACTTCAAAAAGGTTTTATATTCTAGATACTGAAAAAGAAGTACGAACAAAGAATAATAAAATTCAAGTTCTTAAAGATGCTGATAAAGAATTCATTAAATCTTCAGGTGATGAAGGTAAAATGAAGCGTATTATTAGACTTATGTCTAACACAACTAACCCTGACACGTTTACCAGAGAAGAGTTAGAGAATATGCTTTATGAAATGAAAAATGACAAACCTGCAAAATTCTTAAAGATTGCTACTGATAAGCATCTAGAATTAAAGTCTGAGATTGAAGAGATGGTATCTCTAGAAATTGTAAGACGAATAGGTAACCAAGTTATTTACATTGATGAAATCTTAGGAGAAACTCTTAACGATGCAGTTATACAACTGAAAGATAAGAAGAACTCAGGCAAATTGATGGAACTTAGAGCTAAACTAAAAGAAGCTAAAATCTAATGACAATAGCAGAAATGCATAGAGCAGTGAATCAGGGAGTGGACAAAATCCACTCTCTGCAAGCTGACGTACTATTAAGTGAAGAAATAGATCACGAGCTTAATAAAAACATTATGAGATTTGTAAACCAAAGGTTTAATCCTATGGGTAACAAGTATCAGCAAGGTTTTGAGCAAAGTCAAAAAAGAATTGACGATCTACGAACTTTACTTTTAGAAAAAAACATAGTTCCTCAGTTTAAAGAAAATCTGTTGGACGGAAAGACTTATGTGGATATTGCTCCTTTACCTATAGAAGATTATTTATATCTTGTAAAAGTAGGAGCAAAAGTTGTTATTGATAGATGTATGCCTATTTCATTTAATATTATTACAGGAACTAATAAGTATTATGCAAGAATTCCAATTTCTTCTTTAAGAAAACCTGTTAATAGCATTGATACAACGTTTACTCAAATAATGTTTGTTCCAGATAATAATAGTTTATACGCAGGAAATATAAATATTTTTCCAGGTATTAATAATACTAATAATACTCCATCTACTACTCTTCCAGAAGATTTAATGGAAATAATTTTTGAAGATACTAGTGATTCTGATATGGTAAACACTTCTTTAGTTACTGTATTTAATGAAAATATTGGAGGTTTAAATTTTCCAAACGAAGTAATAGTAGTTGTAGATCCTGAAATAACTCCTTCATTTAACATTAATAATAGTGTGTTAAGAGTTGATTTTGGTACTGTAGGTAGTTCAGTCCCTGGAGAATATATATTTGATAATTACAATTTTAAAACTTTACCTGCATCTGCTACTAGAATACCAACTTCAACTACATCTACTAAGCAAGTGCACCCTTGTAAATTTATTCAACATGATGATATTTTTAAATTATTATCTGACCCTTTTAATACTACAAAATTTACAGCTCCTCTATATACAATAGCAGGAAACAACATAGAATTATATAGTAGTGATATATTTGTAATAGACGAAGTAAAAATACTATACATAAAAAAACCAGCAAAGGTTTCATTATCTTTGCAAACAAGCTCCGATCTCCCAATGCATACGCATCAGGAGGTTGTAGACATGACGGTATCTACTATCCTTGGAAACATAGGAGACCCTAGATACCAAATCAGTGCTGCAGAAAAACTGCAGTCTGAATAATTATTAATCAGTAATAGTATCTTCGACATTGATACTATTATATAAATTTTAAAAAAATGGCGGGAATAAATAAAATGATGTTTGTATCTACTGCTCAAGACTTAGAGACAGGTTCTACATACAATGCTATACCTTCAGGACAGTTAGGTATCTTTAACCCAGATTCAGGTGCTTATCTAAGTGCTAATGAATCTTTCTTAAGAACTGACTTTGTTTCTGACGTATCAGTTGCAGATGCTGATAACGCTGATGGCGATATTAATGCTGCATTTACTCAAGCGCAGGCTTCTGTAATTGTACCAGCTCGTTTTCAAATTGTACAAGGTCGTGATTCAGGTAATCCTTGGTCATCTCCAATTATCAATGCAGAAGACGTAAAGTCAATTTTTGCTGCTGCAGATGTTGCAAACGTAGCAGCTAGCTCTGTATGGGACGCAACTCCTGGTACTGATGCTGTAATAGCAGTTGGTGAAGTATATAACATTAAAGTTGTTATTAAAGGTATTGATACATCTTACTCTAGCTTCTGGAATCCAGCAGCAAGTGAAAGAATTCAGTATGTTGGTCAGGTAATTAATGTTATTGAGCGTACAGCTACTTCAGCTACTGAAGATACTGAGATCGCTGCATTAGTTGCTGAAGCACAGTTAGGAAAATTACACTTAGACGGTGTATTTGTAGTTACTACTGCTGGTGGTCAAATCACATTAACTGCTCCTATGGGAGTTGATTTTGATATGATTGTTGATCAGTCAGGTTTAACTACTGCTGCTGCAGGTCCTACAAACACTAGATTTGTAAAAGGAAATGGAGACGGTAGAGATATTTTGGATGGTGAAAAGAAAACTCAAGGTTTATTTGGATACCAAAACAGATTATACTTACCACAAACTCCAACAGTATATGCTAATACAGCACTTAACTATGATACTGTTACAATTTCTTGGGATCTTGCATCTAGAGGATCGGCTAGCCCTACTTTATTTACAGGTGTAAATAAACTTACAATGGCTGTACCAGCTGGTGGAACTCGTACTAACTGGGATAATGCACTTGGACATACTCTTGGTGGTTCAAATGTTAAAATCTACGGTAAATACAACGGATAGTAATTAATTTTAATTCACCCCCTGAAATATGGGGGTGTATTTTTTATTTTTAAATCATGGCTACAAAAAATATTTCAGCTACAATAACTAAAGATTGCGAAGCAATAACTGTAAAAATTATTCCAGGACTAGTAGGTACTGCAGAAAACGAAAATGCAATTTTGTTATCTGCGACTAGGAATGGTTCTCCTATTACTTTAAACAACTCGGTATTTCCAAACCCTGTTGTAGGACAAATTATTACTATAACATTTACAGCAGCTGAATTATCACCTGTAACTGCAGCTTCTCAAACAGGAGTTGCAGCAGAGTTATCAGGGGTATATGTTTTTAGAGTTACAGAGGGTCAAACTATTTCTACTGCAGGAGTATTAGCAGCATGTACTTTAGACTGCTGTATAGCAAACGAAATAAATGATTTTATGTCATGTCCTTGTGATCCTACAAAATCTCCTAAACTTGAAAAAGCTACAAAAGTATTTTTATTAAGAGAAGGAGCAGAAGCTGATCTATCAGCTGCAATTCAAAATCCAGATAATGCATTAGCAAAATTTAATAAAGCTACAGAAATTTGCGCGTCTTCGTGTGGATGTGGCTGTTAATTACATAAAATAAAAGTATGCCTTTTTATCCTACATTAACTGCCTCAATAATAAATCCAACTCCCGCTCAATTAAGTGTGGGAATGGGAGGTTTAAATATTCCAGGTAGCGGCTATGGAAACTTTGGTATATTAATTAGAGATTTAAATAATAGCACAGAGTTAAGTTTACCTTTTCCTAATAATGCTATAGAAAATTATTTTTCTGGAATAGATTATATAAATATAAGCTCT
>TARA_R110000851_G_scaffold158526_2_pt1 | contig 14595 bp, 13 predicted proteins | sample TARA_R110000851 | Tara Oceans TARA_R110000851 (sample SAMEA4397627) | marine metagenome | biome: Polar Biome; feature: [DCM] deep chlorophyll maximum layer (ENVO:01000326); material: water (ENVO:00002006), including particulate matter (ENVO:01000060) such as... | depth 17 m | reverse complement strand
CCACCTTCGGGTATTTGAGAAAAATCAATATTACTATTACCTACTGATAAGATTAGGCCATTTAAGCTCACTTTTGGTGCGTTTGTTGTTCCATTAACGCAAACGGGTGATAATTTAATTTTCATAATTTACTCCTTAGAACCAACGGCCAATGGCTATGACTGAAAAATCTACGTCAGGGAAGTATTCTGCAGTATCAGTACGGATTATTGCCACTGAAACACTATACCCACTTCCTTTTGAGGCGCTCAGAACCATAGCGTTTCCTGCACCACTTGTTGAGTTCCCCGAAATAAAGGGCCTACTTACAAATGATGATGGGAAAACACAATTGATAGGTGATCCACTTGATGTTTTTTCAAACATAGCTATCAATGTTCCATCCGCAAGCTTGGTATACTCACCATTTACATTGCTACCACGCTCAATGATAGCACCTGTGGGTACACCACCTGATTGCGACACATTGCCTACGATGTTAGATAAAAAGCTGGCTAGGGTAGGGACAGTTGACACAGTACCATCTAAATTTTTAAAGGTTACGGTACCCGTTTTTGTTTGCCAGTTTTGCATGGCTTCAAAATTATCATTCACGGTTAAGTTTGCTGCTTGCAGCGCAGCTACTGCTTTTCTAACTTCAACAGTGGTTGGAATTACAATGGCTGATTGGTTGGTTTGGTCTCCGTGTTTCCAGCTGATTGCGAGTTCTATAAACTGCTCCCCAGCGCCACCTACGTATGCGCGGGTGATTTGCGAAGGGGCGAAATTAGCAATAACTAAAAAATCACCTTGCCTTACGTTAGCTACCGATTCGCCACTATTAATGGTGACGATGGATTTGTTGTTTTTTACGCTTGCTTGTGTGGCTGTAAATGTGGCCATGTTTGTTCCTTTAAATTTGTTTTGTTTAACTGTTGATGCTGCTTTTACGCTTCGCTTACAGCCAATGACAAGTATTGTGCAACACCTGACACGGCATAGAAGTTATTTACCTGGGCGCGAACTCGGTATCTTTGATAGCCTGACCCTGGCGTTTGCGAGAACGTGAACGTGCCGCCGCTTATAGATGTTGAGTAGTAAGCGACGTTAGGTGTTTTCATGTTTGAACCTTCACCTTCCTCCTCGTACTCGCCATTTCTACAACTATACGTCCCTGAAAAAGTCCGTGAATGTACGACATACCAAGCATTTCCAATCCAGCGCTCTAAATAAAATGTACCACTTGTGGGTGTAAACCCTTGCGCCGGACATAGCACTGAAGCGCGATCGCCATCGGTAGGGCCCTCTTTGGTTCTGCGATGTGAATAGCTCACAGCAAAATGTATTAGGTTGCCGTTCGAGGTAAATTCGATTTCCCGTGATGGGTTGTTTACCAAATGCCCTGTGCTAACACTACTTTCTAGCGCGCCAGATATGAACGTCCCTTTAGTAAAACTATTGCCGTTAGTATCTTTCCACTCGGTAGCATTAGCGCGCGTTAGATTATTTAAATCGGGGAGACCATTTTTCATGATCTTGGGGCCAAACCAATAAAACAAGTTCTCAGGACCAAAACCACTGGCGAGCTCTATTTTCATAAAATTATCGCCGATCAGGTCGATACGTGGTGACTCAATGCGTGTTCCTGCACGTAAAACTTTACCATCCAGTGTGTCTTCAATCATAGCGCTGCCGTGCACTCTGAGCGTGTACTCATTCCACCACGTACCATCAAATCTCTTAGTGGTTTCTACTGAAGGGTTGCCTGATTTGTATATGGTAACTATGTCATTTAGAACCGCTACACCACCAGGCATTGCTGCTTTAGCTACACTGTCATACCAAACCCCTGATGCAGTAGCTACGGTTTCACGCTCAGCGCCACGCTTTCCGTTGATGCCCGGATCGCCCTTAGCTCCAGGCTGACCGTCCTGTGCTTTTATATCGTCTAGGCTAGTTACCACGTGCCCATCGCCCAGCTCTAGGCGGCCGCGTATAACATGTAGGGGCTTTGCCGGATCAGTGTTGTCAACGTACGAAGTGGGCACGAAAGTATTGCCTACCATTGCGCCCTGGCGTATTACATCACCCACCAAATCCAAATTGCCAATTTGACCATCGTTATAGCCAACTACACCCACCGCACGGCCGTTATTGTCTAACTGCCAGCCTCCGCGCGCCACAAGCTCGCCGCCGACCGTTTTAAAGACCTGGCGTATTTGTTTGATGCTGGCTGTTTTTCCACCCTCAGAAATTTGTAGGTTTTCAATAAACTCTGCGAGTGGGCCGGCTACCCATGATCCGCCCGCTGCAACGCAGGCCACGGCGTCGCTTTCACTGCTAATCTGGCCTTGTGCATTTACACAATAACCAACTGCTGTGCGCGTGTACTGCTGTGCGGTAGCAATGGCGTCGTTCTTGGCTTCGAGGGTGTCGTTACCTATTTTAGCTGTGAGTGTTCTAGTTGATTCAGTGAGTGCTTGTTCTGTGTTTGAAATTGCCTTATCCATGGCAACCAGTGACGCAGCATTCTTATTAAATAGTGTTGTTAATTCTGTTGACTTTTCGGCCTGGCTTTCTAAGTCCGTGGCATGTGCTTTTAGTTTTTCATTTGCAAATGCTGCAACTAACTCTTGGGCGTTAATCTTGTTTTCGGTCTTAAATCGGTGGTACTCGTTAATTATCTCACTTATATTTTTGTCGTTTGACTCTATTCCCAACCCTATAATTTGGCTCACACTGTTGCTAACCAAGCCCTCAGCCGCATCCAGACGTTGAGTTACATCACTAAGCTTTGTGCCAAGGCCTTCGGGTCCATCCCCAATGAATGTAGTTATCCGGTCTTCTATATAAGCTTCTGCGCCGCTAATGAATGTTTGTGCGTTGTTGGCTTTTTCTAGTGTGCCGTTATCGCTAAACTCTTGTAGGGTTGCACTAACTTTGTAAGTGCTATTAAAAGAGTCCAGCATTTGGTTGACGTTGCTTTGTGTTTGATAGCCTTGGTCGTTTACCCAAGCGGTTTTTGCGTACTGGCCAATAGTGCCCGTAACGGCATTTAACTCTGTCTCTAAAAGGGAAGTTCGGCTAGTTATGTCTTTTAGTGCTAAATCGTTTGCGCCGCGCTTACCCACTTCAATAAAGTCTATGTCGCATGGCCCCAGATCAAATTTAAGTGAAGTTATGGTATTTTCATACCCGACAGTTCCAGTAGCGTCCACACTTACTACCTCCCATTCTGGGCCTGTTGGCTCAGGTAGGGGGATTACCGCGCTATGGTCATTGAAAAGGATACTACCCTTCCATATGCTGTTTGCGTGTTTGCGGACACGTAATCTAAAAATAGGGTTTTCAGTGGCGTTATAGTTTAGAGGACTACTGATTATTTCGCTTGTGGTAACAATATACCCTTCCACGTTGTGGCTGTCGGGATTAAAACCCTCATTACCCGAGTTAAACTGCCAGCTATAGGCGGGCTGCAGCGCTTCTAATGCGCCAGCTATTTGCGACTCTACTTCTGAGAACGTGGCGCGCTGTGATATTTTACCAGCTTGAACAATCAGTTCAGACTCAGCACTTATCAGGCGATCCTTAGTTCTAGTTAGTTCTTCTGCGTTAATAGTTACAGTGCTTTTCACACCATCAATAAGTAGCGCAGCACTGTTAAAGGATTTATCCGTGTAAGCGTAGGCTCGATTGGTTATTTTTCCCGTAAGAGGGTCAACAAATACCGCCGCATCTATTAGCATTTCACCAGTGAAGGTGCGGCGTTCGTATTCTGTGCGCCAATTGGTATAACTTGCAGCGACGTCTAAAACGGACAGTGCCATGTCTTCTTGCTCAATGCGTTGTAAATCTATTGCTCCGATATTGCTGGCAATAAGTTCAGGCAAGTTGTTTTGCGTTCCTGGGCGCAGTCGGTCTACCTGCGTGTTCATATCCTCAATAAGTGTTTGTGCGTCCTCACTTAATTGAGTTAATTCAACACCATTAATAAACTCGGTTAAATCTACAAGCGTGGTGTTTGCTGTAACATCTACCCAGTCACTTGCGCCCAGGTGATTAACGCTGCGCACTCTAAACTTATACTCAGTTTCGCTTTTTAAACCAATGCGATTATAAATCTGCGCCAACACACGCTCACCGCTTTGGGGACTTTCTGTGGTACCTAAAAATTCCCACTCAAACGCAGTGCCAATACCCGCTGTAGCTATGTCAGCAGTTAGCGTTATTTGGTTGTAATCTGCAGTTACATAAACGGTAGGCAAAGTCGGTGTAAGCACACTAAATTGCACAGCTACAAGCAACGAGCGTTGTCCAAATATGTTTTTAGCACTAATACGCGCGGTGTATTCACCCAGTTGTAAATTCGGAATCGTTACTTGGGTATAAGTTACAGAGGTTTTAAACACCTGCTCATCAGCCGCAGTATTAATAAACTCTACATCATACTCATTAACAGCAAGTGGAGCAGGATGGTTCCACTTAATAATGCCATTGCCGTCACCATCAATCGTAACCCGTACATCAAAAATAGGTTGTGGCTTACCCACTAAATAGTCACTATTTGGTGTTAAATCTTGCGCACCCGGTACTAAATTATCAGCCCATAAATCAGGGCCGTCTTCAACGCACATCAATGTCACGCCGCCGTCTAATCTAAAGCGGCGCTCAACTACACGGTATATTTTATTGTTTATCGACTCATTCGGTAGGTTTAAATACACAGTACGGCCAACTGCTGCAGCCAAGCCCTTGTGCTTAAGCGGCAGTTCAATTTCACCTAACCGGGTTTGTTCTAAATGTATTGTTGCCAGGCGCTGGGCCGTCGTGCCACTACGCACAAACGGTAACGTAATCGACTTTTCTAATATCTGATTATCAATAGCTTGATACCCAGCAGACACAACAGGCGGAGCGTCTGTCCTGTCGTAGTTTTGCTCAGGGTCGGTAAACGTCGCTCTCACAACATTCGCACGATCGCGCAAATCAGCATGCCACTTTATTTTAATGTTGCCATGCACATCATCAGCATTAATAGTGTATGTAGGGTTGCCATACCAAGCCCCAACACGCACATACCACTGGCCCATTTGCCTAAAAATCTTACCCGCAAAACATCCCTCTAATTGGTTTAATACATCAAGCGGTTTCGAACTAAAGGTAAAGCTACCATTCGTGGTATAGCGCTTTTCGGTTGTTAGTTTACCTGCCGCATCTTTAAACTCAGCATCTTCATCACATACGTTTATTGCAGCAATCCACCAGCCTAGCGGTAAACGGTCAAACGGCACTTCATGCGCACCGTAAAATCGAACGTAGTGCAAGGCGCACAACACCGCATTTTGGCTCCACGCCCACGTAGTTTCATCATCAGGATTTTGAGTCGTATCGCGCGGATCCCACACCCGTGCACCACGTATTAAAAACTCGGTTTCACTAATACCATCTTCAAATACTTCGCGGTTGTTTTCCAGCTCTATAAAAATATGTGCTTGGTCAATGCCTATATGCTCATTTGTCCAACCGGCCATTTTAGCCACAGCTTTAGCATTAGCCGCTGTATGGCGGCCATCACTTAACTCATAATCCCAGCTTTCAGTTGGGTAATCAGTAATGGGTTTATCAGCTATATAAATTTCTTCAAGCGCGTCAATAGGGGCCCCATTTATAAGCACCACCATTTGCACAAACTTTTTTTCACCACGTTCTACTTCCGCCTGGTGCGCAATAACACCACCCACACGGTCGCGGCCAAACGTAATGCGGCGGGGCTGATCAATACCTTTTTGTAAGCCTTTAGCCAGTGTCGCTAAATCCTCTTCTGGTAAATCTGGCGTAAGCGAATCCCAGAGCGCTCCCACTGTTTTATTAAAAACACTGCGCCCAAGGCCAAAAATGTCACCACCGGTATCAACTACAACATCAACAACTTTAGACATCGCGAGGCTCCAACGGATACACCGCTTTTACTGCACTCATAGGTAGAGTAACCAACCCGTTATCACCCACACATACCACAGCGTTAACAGTCACAATGCCGCCAACATATTCATTATTAAATTCAACTAATGCAATGTCGCCACGGCGGGCGTAAGCAATCGGTACTTCAGGGTTTAAACGGTCTTTAAATACACTTTGAACATCGTTTAAACCGCGTTTAAACAATTGTTTAAATGCCCCCGTTTTTGAGCGATAAGCGCCTCTAAAGTCAGCTGCAACATCATTGCCCGTTGCAAACAACACCCAATCGGCAATCAATAAGCAACAATCATTTTTACCCCATTTAAAAGGTTCACAGTTACGCTGAGTAACAAAAGCAGCAAGTTTAGCGTTGGCGTTCATGTCGATTATCCCCTATGTATTTACCCGGTTGTGTGTCACGTAGCTTTTGTTTGTTTGCCGTTGTTTGCTCACTAAAAAACTTATCGCCCGGGTGCAGCGCTTTTTGGGTTGCATCGTTCCAGCGTTGGTGTAATCGTGCATCTTTCCAACGCTCGCTTTCACCCGCTATGCTCAATTGAATTTGCGACACGTCACCACGTTCAACATCGCACGCAACAATGTAGCCGCTTTCAAGTATTTGGCTTTGGCTAACGCGATAATGGTCATCAACAGTTACAAGGTAAATTTCGCAGCCCAGGCTAATAGGGTCATTTTCGGCAACCTCAGCTAAAACAGCTTGGTCTTGAGTGTGTAAAGTTAAACGAATACGGGCACTGTCATTTTTATCGCTGGCCGGTATTTCGCTTACCGTGCCTAACATACCTACGCCATGCCAAGTACGGTTTTTAAAGCGGCGCTCACCAACACCTGTATGCAGTAAAACATCACCACTTTTAAAGGCTAAGCGCACAAAGTAGCGGGCACGGCCGCTATTAGCTAAATCAGCAAGTAAAACAGTATTTAAGCTTTCCATTAAAACGCCTCCCGGCCTTTAATTTTCCAGCTGGTAACAATGCCTTTTTTATATTGAGCACTCGCAAGCCCTTGCTTATTATCAGCAAGTCTAAATAAGCCAGCGGGTTGCTTAAACGTAATTAGGGTATTGTCTGCAGGTATTTTGCGAACAGGAGATTCAAAATTAGCCGTTGCTTGGCCAATCGAGTTGCTTACCAAATCAGCCGTTAATATTTTAAGCTCAGTGCTTTGCCCAACGCCAACTTGCATGCGTTCGCCAGCAACCAGCAAGGTTTTGTTAGCGGGTAAGCCATCGATATTTAATATGTTGCCATCTTGGTTTTCACCACGTACAAAGCCAGTAAAGTCTTTATCTAGCTGCTCACGGCGATAATCAATTAAGGTAAATGTACCCACTTGGCCGCGCAGGCTGGCAATAAAACCATCAAGCGCCAACGCATCGCGCTCAGGCACATTGGCAAGTTCAATTTCAAACTCCCAATAAGCACCTTCTAAGTCGTAAATTTCAGTGGCATTGTTAGCTTTATTTAAATGAGTTTGGCTATTAGGCACTAACGTAAAGTTAGATAACTTAGGCCGTTTTGGGAGTGGAAGAGGTTGCATCGTTACCAGGTTTCAAGATTAAACACTGGTAACGAGTATAAAACTTAAGGGGTAACTCTTTGGCTGGAAAGGGGTTTACATGGGTATCAGAGGTTAAAGCTCTCGAAGAACAGTATCTAATCCTTCTGGAATATTAAGGTACCCAGCATCACTTAATAAAAAAATAATTTCTATATCAAAGTGTAATTCTAGCTCTTCGATATAGATATGCGAAAAGGCTATTGATACCCTATCTATCCTACCAAGTAAACGTTCAAGGGTGTTAACTCTTCTCTTAAATATATTCGAATTAATTAATATTTGCCCGATCATAACAGTAAAAATATGGCTTCTGTGTTCATCAATTTCAAATAAATGTGCTAATAAGCATTGTTTATTATGAGTAATAGAGAGCTTTAAGTAGTCTTTAATAGCATCATCTGTGTTGAACGTTTCATTATATATATACTTTGATATATTCATCGTCATTTGCTTAACGTCAGGCTCTACTACACGTACTTGATCCATTACTTTTATATAACAATCTTCTAAAAGGTTGTTATTATGCAAAGCAGCCAGAAACCTAGGTAAGATATACATTAAATCTCTTTCGCTTAAAACGGATACAAAGTTCTTATCAAGTTCATTTATTCTTCTAGAAAAAATATCTAGATCATCTTTTCGTTTTTGAGTTTGAAGTTGTTTTTCATGAATTGAGCGATTACTTTTTAATTCTCTACGTTGTAATGAAAGCTCATTACTCTGGATTTCAAGAGCTTCTTTAGTATCTCGCCAAGTCCAATACAGCAGTAAAATTGTAATAAATAAAAATATAGGCGAAAGAAGGTTATTAAAGTAAGTTGCCGTATTAATCCAGTCAGTTATTGTTGCACTAAAGTCAAAACCAAAGCGGTAAAAAAACAAACCTAACGATATTACTGAACTGATAGTTGCAATTACGATAGCGATAATTGCCCCATAGTTTTTTTTGCTTTTTCTATATCTCACAAACATTCCCTCGTTTAAAAACTCCTTTTTACACTAATGTCAGTATCTTAACAACTAAGCAGCACCGCGTACTGCTCTAATAATCGAGCCGTTTTCTTGTATATTAGCTACCACAACACCCACTACTTGGCGTGCTATGTCTTGGCCAACTGCTTGCGAGTTTTGCTCATTAGTTGAGCCTTGCACCGTAATTTGGTTGGTAATACTAATACTAACCCCGCCAGAACCAGCATCATTAGCAGCGCCGCCACCATTATAACGTCGTGCCATTTGGCTAATTTCGGTATTTTGTTTCGGGCTTAATACACGCTCACCACGCTGCAGTACATAAGTGGATTCGTTAGGTACATAGTCTAAACCACCGTGCGCAATACCCGCTGGTTGCTGTGCTTTTATTTGTCGTACTTGCTGTAAGCCGCTCATAACAGCACCCGCAGCTGCTACACCACCCAGCACAGGGCCAATAATAGGAATAGACGCAAGTGAGGTAAATGCAGCAGTGGCACCTTGGTATGTATTAATTACCGCTTGCGCTATAGCAAATGCTTTATACGCTTTAAAGGCTGTTTTACTTTGTCCTGCCATAGTTTTAAATGTGGCAGCACCTAAACCAACAATAGCACTCGCTTTTTCTGTTTCGGTTTGTTTTTCAAAGTTAGCAAATGCTAAAACATTGCTTTGCAGTGCTCCTGTATGGCGGGTTTTAATTTGCATTAACCGCTCTTGATGAGCTGCCTCGTCAGCCTCGCGCTGGCTGTAATAACCGTTAGCTGCATTAAGTTCTGTCTGTCGTTCCAAATCCTTAATTTGGCTATCAGCATTGTATTCAAGTTCGCCCGCATCATCATTAGCCGCCAAGCCAATTTGTGCTCGGCGTTTTGCATCAACTCTGGCTTGTTGCCTAGCTTGCTCAACACTCAGTTCGTTGTTGTAAGCAGCCAGCGCTTCACGCCCAGCAAAACCTTTAACTACGGCAATACGGTTTTCTAAATCACGTTGTAAGTCATTTTTACGCTTTTCTTCTGCTTGGTTTTGTATCCGCGTTTTATCAGCTTCTTTGCGCTTAACTATTGTATTTATGTCTGTGTAATACTGTGTTTTTAACTGCTTTAAAATTGCATCGTATTTAGATTCATTTATTGCATCTTCATTGCGCGCAGCAATCACCATTTGCTTACGCTTTTCGTAATGCGCTTTTAACTTTTCCTCATCACTTTTCAAGCTCTCTTGCAGTTTTTTAATATGATCAGGAATACCCGCATCTGGGTTAGTCCACTTCAATCCATCTAGGTCATTTTGAAAGTTAGCAATCTCTGCGGATGTTTTCATTAGCTCAGCGCGTGTTTTGGTCAGCGCTTGAATTTCAAGTTCTACTCTATCAATTCTACCCTGATACAAACTGTCGAAACGCGTACCTTTGGTGTTTTTTTGCCGCCTTTTAAGATCAGCAACCTTACTATACTGCGCTGAGATTTCATCAGTGGTCTTTTGTATTTCAGCTCGATTTTCTTTTAATTGCGTTAGGGCCTTTTTATTAGCTATTGAATCAAAGGCACCACCTAGCTCATATACATGTACTTTTAGTTTTTTTGTTTCCTCTGTTGTCTTTTCACTTTCACTTAAAAAATAAGTAAGCGCTATACCCGCAGTCATAATTAAGCCAACGGGCCCACCTAATAAACTCATAGCCATACCAAGGCCACGACTAGCAATAGTGGCTCTACCTGCGGCTACGGTATAAATATTAGTTGCCGCAGTTGATGCTGACTGAGCAACAGTATGAGCGTTAGTTGCAATTATTTTACGACTAATTGCGGCTGAGTATAACTCTGTTGTTCTAGCTGCATTGACCGTATGTATAGCATACGCTTTCATTTGTGCTGCACGCTGCAACTCTAAAGCAGCATTGGCTTGGTTTTGTTTTGCTAATGCAGCATCAGCAATTAGTGTGCGGTTTTTAGCGGCTATACTGGCAATATAGCCCTTTGCGCTAGCAGCTAACCCAATCACCAGACGGCTAGTTAATACCGTAGCTAATGCACCGGTTGCCACCATTAAACTATCTACAACGCCTTCGTTCTCACGTAAATAAGCCATACTGTCGGTAATACTATCTACCACACTGGTCACAGCAAAATTTACTGGCTCTTCGTATTTGCGTATTAAGCGCTGGTATTCGTTACCCATTTCAGCAAAGCTGGCGTTTATTTTACCTTCGGTGGCCTCAGCTGCACCGGCGTAATCGCCAAGCGCTTTAATCAGCGTGGTTTTAAACATGGCGCTGGTTACTTGGCCATCGTTTACCATTTTCCTAAAACTGCCCGCAACACCACCCGTGGCTTTATCTAGTTTTTGCATTAAGCCTGGTAATGGCTCAGTTACTTGGTTTAACTCCTCTGCGCGTAACGTGCCGGCAGTCATGCCCTGAGTCATACCAAATAAACTCTGGCTTAACTGTACGTTACTCGCACCTGTTTTAGCGGCTACGTTGGCAAAGCCTTCTAATATCGCTTTACCTTGTGCGTTAGTCACTAAGCCAGACTCTTGTAACGTTAAAACGCGGCTGTACGAATCGGCAAGGGTGGTGTAGTTGGTATTTAAACGGTCAGAGGTCGCAAATAAATACTCTTGTACTTTTGCGTAATTTTCGGCCGAGCCGGTTAACCCTTTTAAGCGGGTGTCAAGCATTTGGGCAGCGCCCGTATCACGCACAAACATAGTGGCGGTGCCAATGCCCACAAGCGTAGTAAGGGTTGCACCAATTTGCCCGTAGGCGCTATTCATTAATCCCAGCTGGCGGGTCATAGTGCCTTGCTGTTGCATAACAGCCGCTTGGCTTACACTCAGCTGCTGGTTAGCAGCAACTTGGCGTTGTATTGCATTAGGTATACGGTTTAAATCATTTACGTTTTGGCGCGCACCAGTACTAACCGCTTTACCGTCATAACTTAAGCGTAACGCCAAATTCAGTTTGTTGCTCATCGGGTCGCCTTATTATGTTTATTATGGTGCGCTCTAATGTTTGTAGTTTTTCAAAATCATTAGGGGTTAACGTTATATTTGCATAGCGCCAAGCTATATCAGCCCGGGCATAATCTAGGGCTATTTCTACCCCTTCGTTATCACGCTGCCACTGGCTGCTCGCAGTTGTAAGTGCAATTACAGCACAGTGGTTTTGCGGCAATACAAATAATGTATCTTCTTTTGTAAGCGGTGCTTTAGGTGCACCAAAATGGGCTTCGTCGTCATCTAGTGTTTTACTTGATGCTGCTAGGTCGCCCAAAAACCACCTAGCAACATCGGCTAGTTTTTTTCGTGTATACGGTACTGCGCATTAATACACTCAACACTTAAGCGGGCGGTTATGCCACTGTACGCCAGCAGTTCTTCAAGCGTGTCGTTTGCAAAAGGTACGTCTTTGCCGTCATCAACAAAGCCATCCCAGCTAATAAGCAGTTCACGTACAATTTCACCATCATTAGCGCCTTGCTTTTCAGTCAGCAGTTTTAGCTCGCTTTCAGTCACTAGCTTTATGTGTGCGGTAAACTTAAACAGCACACCACCAAACTCAAAATTAAGAGGGGCTTTTACCACCGCATTTTTTAAGTCATTTAGTAATTTTAATTTCATTGTTTAAATACCTTTTCAAAAGAGTTACCAAAAACGATTACTCAAAAACAATCGTTAGTTCGTCATAGCCTGTACCACTGGGTACTAGTTTGCCGTCAAATTCGTAACCGGTTAATTCCGAGTCCAAGCTAGTGTATTTGGGCCACGGCATTTGGTAACGCCCAATAATGGTTACTTTTTTACCTACGGCTGTGCCATGGGTAAACTCAAACGTTTGCACTTTGCCCACGTCTTTCCATGGATCAAAGTTTGTTAGCTCATCGGCGCTTAGTGTAAAGTTAGCGCTGCTTTCATGCCCGGTAATCATAATTTCTTCGTGGTTAATGGCACGGTCAAACACCACGTTATTACCCAAATCAACTGTTAACTTATGCAGCGTGCGCTGGGTGTCACTTAGTTTAAAGTCAGAGCTATTACTTACGCCTAGCACTTCGGGGCGTACCCAACGATCCCAATCAACACTTGGCGGGGCACTGCTTGCAACCGGCGGACTAAACAAACCTTTAAACTGCCAGTTAAGCATGGGCTTGCCTTTTTCAAGTGCAAAGCTCACATTGCCTTTCATTTGTGTAATGTTATGGGTGTTTTTACCAAAGCGTAACGTGCACTTAGCAGCCACTGCCGCACCTTTAGTAAAGGTAACGCTACTAACATCAGCCACTTGCACCATGCCACAGGCAAGCAGAAGTGGCGCATATGCTGGTGCTGTACCCGCTGTACCACTCATTGCCAGCGGTGTTTTAAAGTTTAGGCTTACATGCTCGCCATAAAAGGTTTCCATGCTTGCACCGCTATAGCTCGTTTCTAACTCGTCTTTTTCGCTTTCGCTCTCTGGCGTAAACTCCACGTCACTGGCATATATTGCATGCAGGCCAGTTAGCGTCGTGCCAGCTGCATCTGCTAAAATGAGTTTGTCTTTAAATCGCCACGTGCTCATGCCGTAACCTCCACTTTAATTAGCTCACCGCTCTTTAAATCAAAAGCGCCGGCTAGCTCATCTCTGTTACCTTTAGCATTTGCCAAAGTTTGGTTAACGTTTTGTGCAATTGTCATCGCTCGCGACATGGCGGGGGCTTTAGGCTCCACAGCTTTACTGTCGGTAGTCGTGGTTAATTGCGGCTCTGTTTTTTTGCTCATGGCATTGCCCTCACAGCTACGGTATGTATGCCAGTTACACTAAACTGACACTGATAAATTAAATTATTTGTTTTCTTGCTAAGCTCAATCGTGCGGCCTTTATCAAGTTTTATTGCATCCCACCCCGCATACTGGCACCCAGCCACGGCGGTTTTAACATCACTGCGCAGTTGTTTAATTTGCTCATCAGTGGTGGCATTCCCTGCAGAGCAGGGGATCACAATCATCACCGCAAACACATCTTTAACCTGGTACTCATCAAGCCCAGGCACTTCATTGGTATTGATATTGTCATCGGCCAGTGGCAATACAAACAGTTGGGCACTGTGTACTGCATGTTCACGCACGTAGTTAAAGTCGCTTGCAAAGCCAACGGTTGCATTAAGCACAGTGTTGCTTAGCAAGGTTTCTATGTTGTTTAAATCAAAGTTAAATGCCATTTAAATGCTCTTTAAATACTGTTTAAACTTAACTAAGGGGCTGTTTAAATTAACCAATCAGTAATGATGTCGTTAATTTCAGTCTCTTGCACAGCAGCAATACCCAGTATTGGCCGTGCGGGTAAGGTCACGCTTTTATTACGACCGGTTTTACCGCCAAAATGGTGTATGGCTGCGTACTTCTCACCTAAGCCATGCTCAAGCGTATTACCATTTACGTTATGCGTAACAGAGCCTGCCAGGTTACGCTCATCAGTAAGCGTTAAACCGCTACGGTCTTTGGCCGCTTGCGACTGCTCCCACTTACGGCCTTCGGGTGTTACTTCACGTAAAAATCGAGTGGTGACGTCCATGTCTAAAAAGGCACCAATGTCGTCCAGTACATCAGCTGGTTCGCCGCTTGTGTTTGCAATTTGGGTTAAGCGGGGCAGTGCATTACCCGTTATATTTATAAATACACCCGCCAATTTAATAGCCTGGCCAGTTAAATTGAGTGCCCGCAACTCTCGTGCGCATCCCTGTTCTTGCGGCTGCGGGCCCGTCTTCCTTAATTTGGATCACGCCTTTACTAACCTTGTCTAGCATCGCCATAGCACTGCTTTTAAGGTTTTTAAGGTGTTCGTCTGCAATGTTAGGGGCAAGTTCACAATGCATTAAATCATTAGCTATGCCCGGTAATACCGAGCCATCAATGTCGCGTTGGTTTAGCTCAAACCGCGCTACATACCCCGCAATAACTGAATTTACATTTTTTTGTGCTTGGTTATACCAAGCATTAATCTGCGCTTGTAACTCACTATACGTTTCACTTAAAAGTGCGGCTTCTACATCGTCACGAGTAGGGCGACTGCCCGCCACCGCAAACTTAGCCGTAGCAAATTGCAACAGCACATTAATGCCA
>TARA_R110000851_G_scaffold96726_8_pt1 | contig 14615 bp, 32 predicted proteins | sample TARA_R110000851 | Tara Oceans TARA_R110000851 (sample SAMEA4397627) | marine metagenome | biome: Polar Biome; feature: [DCM] deep chlorophyll maximum layer (ENVO:01000326); material: water (ENVO:00002006), including particulate matter (ENVO:01000060) such as... | depth 17 m | reverse complement strand
TATAGAAATATTCTCCTTCATACTTATCAGCATGGGCGAGGCTATTTGCCCGACTCCAATCTTTGTATAGGTTTCGCATCATCATTCTACCTGCAATGTTTTGCCATTTGATATTTTGAACACTAATTAAATCTATCGCCGATTTGATAATAACTTTATTAATATCGAACGTAGACATGTCTTCAACAATGTATGTCTTTAGGTTTTCTTTTATTGCGGAAAACGGACACTTTGTATTGAATCAATGGTTAACTCTCTTGTAGAAAGCTTCTATTTTTTCCCAACTAAATTCTTCTTTAGTTCAGTCGTGCTTTATTACATTTATTGTCATGTTGTATTTGTTAGGAATATTTTTAAAGTTTTTCATTCATCTTGGTAGCTTAAGACTACGTCTTGGCAATTATTGTTCACATAGGCTCGTCAATTTTCATCAACAACCTCAACTCTGGTAATTTCATTCATATTTGTTTAGTTAAAAAAATAAACAGGCACTAGGTTCAATTCTAAGGGCACTGTTTATATTATTATGTATCGTGGTAGTATAGACTACTTATCGTTCGTTAGAGCCTCCTTAAAAGCCTTTCTCTCTGCATTTTCTTCTTTACTCTTAATATCATGACAGTTTTTACACATTGCCTGATAATCGCCAACTTCCACGAAAGCATTGCGCAACCATTCGTTCCAATTGTATCATAAGAATAGGTCGTCGGTTTTCTTCCAACCATCCACTGGAACAATCGGCAGTATGTGGTCGGCTTTCAATTCCTTCCTAAGAAAGGTTTTATTGCAGGCAGAACAAGTTCCTCAGCTTTTAGTAATACAAGCTCCTTTAGGTTTCCACCAAGATGTTAGCATTCGTAGCTTTTGCAATATAGCTCCGCGTACTTCACTCTCGCTCATTGTTTTATTATTGTACGGACGAGGTGTCGATGCTCTTTTTTTAGGTTTTCTTTTTACCACGAGGTTTTGTTATGTAAATAATTTACGAGTATGTACTAGTACATCAATTGAGTCTTTCTCTTTTAAGTTTTCAATTGTATGTTTCACAAGTTTATCGTTTGTCATTTCTACAATTTCTTCTAGAACATTCATTATATGGGAAATCCTAATATTTGCAAACTGTAATTCCCCAATGGCACTTTCGTGCATTTCAATCCTACTGGTAGTGTCTTCACGCAGTTCAAGTTCGCCGATTGCTTCGTCGATAACTTTTCATAGCTTTTTTGGATTGGGTATTTCTATATCTTCGTTACCTCTTCTCCATTCATTGTAGTTTGATAGGTATTCGGTGATTTCTTTTGTTGTCATTTGTATCTTGTTAATTATTAAATTATTCTCCCTTAAAAATAATGGGCATTATAGGTAACAGCAATAATGTCATTATAATAAATGGTATAATTATTATATTTAATCCTATAAAAAAGAATCACTTTCATATAATAGTAAAATTTTCATATATCCATTCCTCTAAAACCATAAATTTATAAAACCATATAATATGCAGGTTGTAAAAATATTTTATATTCTTTATGTAATTTTTCATTTGTGTGTTTGTTAATTATTATTTACAGAACCAGCATTTTTTATGCTCTATTCTTTCAGGAGAGAATGTTGGTACATTTTTAATTCTTTCAACTTCTTTTTCTAGTGTATCTATTGCCTCACGCATTTCTTCATACAATTTATCCTTAAACTCTTTTCTTGTAATAAATTTATTTTCTACTATACCTTGTGAATAATACAGCTTTCTATATACATAATTCTTGCCCTTAAACTCATTCCAGTTACTTTCATATTCTTCTAATTCCTTAAATCTCTTTATTGATATATTTACTGTGCCGTTTGTCATTTGTGTGTTTGGTTATTTAATATTTCTATCATTACAATGGTTGTCAAAAAATAAGGGCTGGGGTTTCTATGTCAACCCATTCGTTAAATATCTCTGGGCTATTGAAATAGTCGCAACGCTTACACTTTAGAACTTTATTTCACGCTATAGTTATAGATGAGAAGTCTTTCCTCTTCTTTTGCCCAATACAGCTTCGACATTCGCCCGTAGTTTTTTTCTTCTTAATTTTCATTTGAGTTAAAGTTTAACGCATTGTGTATGAAATAATACTTTTAGCTTCATCAATTTTTTGCTCCAATGTGACTCCGTCTTTTTCCTGATACATGTCAATTGTAACATTTAGGTATCAGTATTGTTCTGTAGGTTTTCTTAGTTCAACTATCATATTTCAAGGGTGTTTTATTAAATAAAAGTCTTCTGGAGGAGGCTCTTGGAAGAACCCCTCTAGCAATACATTTAACTCTTCTGTTGTCCATATTTTTATCTTTATCTCTTTCTGCCGATGATGTTTTGCATTCAAGCTCCATTCAAATGCTCATTCTTCATGTAGGTGTACAACATATATTCATCATATGGTGTAGCCCTTTTGTCGATATGTTTCAGCATATAGGGAAAGTTGTAGTGCCACTTTCTTTAGTTTGTCAGAGTTCTTTTTGGGCGAATTGGGCAATCACCATTTCTTTTTTGCTATTCCCCAAGTTTTCCAATCATAAATCCAAACTGTTTTAGTCTTCTCATTAACTCTTATCAAGTCAAGGCTTCATTGATATCGCTCTTGTTCGTCGCAGACAACAACCTCTGTGTCCCATCTAACATTTGGATAGAGGGCTTTCATATCGGCGATATATTTAAGTCCCCACACTATTTCTTTATTATGGACTGTGTACAAGTTATCGGCGAGGTCTTGCTCCTCTCAGTGTATTTCTTTCTCCATTTGTAAATGAATAAATGTTCACACTGAACAAGCCTCTTCCATGTAATCGCCGACCTCAATCCCTTTGCTTTTCAGCCAGCTCAGATATCTTCTTTCTCATTCGGTTCACTCAAAGGGGAAGGCAAAGCTTACAACATTACTCACCCTTTCAATTCATTTTTTATATCATTCTGGTAGGCTCATTGTTTATTTTAGTTAATTATTTAGATAAGGTCATTGAATCTATATAATCTCTACATTGTTTTTTTGTTCATTTGCAATTCTTAAAATAGGTATCGTTAAGAGCCCACGTATATTTATTATTTAAATCTATGTATTTTTTAAAAAATATTCCCACCTGTATAGCATATTTTCCATCTTTAAATTGAACTATTTTCATGTTGTGTTTTGGTTAAGTATCATTATTTTTAATAGTGTTTCGTGTAGCTCTTCCTTTGGTAATTCAAATGTAGTATTGAGATACGCTATAAATAAACTTAAATCAGCTTCTTTATCGTGCTTTAACGAGCATCCCCATCATCAATGTATAACATTATTTCAGTCAATTCTGACATCTTTGAATGTTACATTACCTATTCGTCAATCACTCATGCGAGTACCCTTAAAATCTACCATATCTAGCATTCACATAAAATCAAGGTATTTACAATATGCTGTTATTTTAAATATTTTATCTATCATGTTATTTTGATTATATATTATTTGCAAATTTATTAACAAAATACAACCTGACATCTTCTCTTATAGGAATACCGTCCGCCAGTATGCTTTTAATATGACTTGCCGACATATTTTTAATTGGTCGATATACCATTGGTGCTTTTGGATATTGTCCATAACTGCCCCATAGAGTGTTCTCAACAAGAGTTAAATCATCGTCGACAGTTAGTCATTCTGCATTGTGAATTGAATAGCTGTTAAGTTTTCAATCTTCTCAGAAGAAATATGTAAGCCCATATTCTTCTTTACTTTTCATTATAGTGAATGGGTTTCATGTATACCTATTTTCTTTATAGGGGCAATCGCCACATTCAACATATAAGGCTCAATCGTAATCTCACATTACTTCTACGTAAGTTATTTTTGTGCTGTTGCACTTTTTGCAATTAGTCATTTTGTAGGTTGTTAATAATATTAAAAACTTCAAATTCCATCTTTAACGGATTAATGTAAACGATGCACCCTATCCTCCGACTTCTGGCTAAACATTCCATAAAAATCTCATATGCGGGAGATTCTTCTATGATAACAATAGAAGGATTTGTTCACGATAATCTAGGGAGGTCGCCACTAGGTTCTAACATAATATTTTCCCTAGACCTAATTATTGGTAAGTGCGAAACAATAATTCTATTTTTTCATTCTGTTTCTTTTAGTATTGTTTCGAAGTTATTGTAGTAGATTATCTTCATCTTGTCTATTTGGTTAGTAATCATTTCTTATGTAGGTATAGGAGCATTTTTTCTACTGCTTGTAGGAGGGCTTCTTGTTCATAAGATATTAGCTCTTGTGGGTCAAAATCTCAAGAATAATTATAATATGAAACATCTTTTTTTCACATACATAATGAATATCTTCAAATCATTTCAGGCAACCTATCAATAGCTTCTTCAAGTGTAAGAGTTTTAATTGAGCCAACAGTATCAAAATTAAAGCTCTCTGTTCTATGAAATTCTCAATTAAAAGATATTGTTAATACTCATCATTTTCATACCTTTTTATCTACTCCAGGCTCATACACATACTCAGTCTCCTCAGGCATAACATCCTGTAACTCCTTACTAGCTTCTAGGCTTATTGTTTTTTCCATTTTGTTTGTTAATAAAAATATATTACCTATCACATCAAAGTAAATTTACTCTAATAAAGCTCTTAATCCTCTCTATTCTAGCTTCCCATACAGCTGACTTCATATTACTTATATCTATTTTTCTAGATTCTATAAACACTCATAAATATACATAATCTCATTTAGGTATTGCATCAGTAAGCGCCCATTTTCAGCATTCATTACATTTATTGTTTTCCATTTTGTTTGTTATTTATTATGGTTACAGAGGTTGGAATCGAACCAACATTACTCTATTATGTTCTACTTATTAAGTAGGTGGAGTGTGTAATTGCAATACCTTTGAGGTCTATAATTGCTTCATCCCCAGGCTTCTAGGTTTTACACACTCAACCAACCAAATAAATGGTTGATATTACTTTTAGCTTACGCTAGTTTTTAGAGTCTTTGCTGACTTATTTATATCTCTTCCTGTGTATCCTTTTCATTTATAGAGCTTCTTTAACTATATATTGCTATCCACACATAGCGTCTTAGTATTTCAATTCTTATCTATAACATACCAATATCAAGGGTTAGAATATTCTCATCAGCATGAATAGCAATATCTTCATATCTTATCCTCACCACAACTGCACTTCTCTTCTTCCCTTTTTATAGTATATATTGATAAACAAGATTTGCATATAGACAATCATCTCATATCACCTAATGTTACACATTGCATTTCAGTCTTCCAAGGAATAGAGCCGTCTTTATTTACCTCTGATTTATTACATACTTGGCATATTCCATTAGGGAACATAATCTTTAAGTTACTAAATATTCTACTTATTAAGTAGGTGGAATGTATAATGAGACAAGGATTTGCACCTTGTATTCGCTTATTTATCACGACTTCGTGGTGGGGGGCGAGAGATTTGAACTCCCATCCAATATTGGCTACCCGTAAGCAATCAAGCTATTCCCCCCTGAAGTACATTACCTATTCTGTCACTCGGTTATATTCTACTTATTAAGTAGGTGGAATGTGTAATGAGACAAGGATTCGAACCCTGTGTAGTCGGACATTACCTAACGCACTGTTAGGAATTATGGTGTCCGATACATTACCACTCTGTCACTCATTACACACTCCACCAACCAAATAAATGGTTGATATTTTATTAATTATATGACCATGTCACTGCTTTTACTGCCCACATTTGAGCTCATTGAGCTTCTGTGATTGCAATAGAAATGAGTCTTTTTTGTTCTCCATCCTCAGTTGCTGTTCGGTAATCATTAAGATGGTTTATAATCTCAGCATATCTTGTTTTAATAAGATGTACTGCGTCATCATTACTAGGATTAAAAGTAATTCATACTGCTCGTTCTCCATATGATAATTCTTCTCACATATTTTAATATTAATTAATAAATGTTCTACTTATTAAGTAGGTGGAATGTGTAAAATAAGAGTTATAGGATAGGCGTATAGAGACGCCTCGTTTTACTTCTTACCTAATAGCTGGAACACAAATCCGACAGCTACCAGTCTTGCCCGCTCGGTATGTAATTGATTAGTACAATTATCGGGTAAGTTCTCCTATATATGATTATTCTTTCGAAGCAATTATTTTTACACACTCCACCAACCAAATAAATGGTTAGCGACAATTTCTCGTCTTTCATATTGTCGACATATGAAACCCAGCACAGTAGGATTTGTTAGCCTGTGCCTTTAGCCCGCTTCAAGTTTTACCTTCTCGGCGAACAAGATGTTAAAGTCTTTACTGACTTATTAAATATAACAGGTTGTCGCTTCATAGGCGATTCCTAAACAGACAACTCCTCCACGACGCTTATTATATTCACGGTTCCGCAATTAATGTTGGCTCAATAGCTTTTTATATTACCAACATAATTCCAATAGCAATTTGTTCTATTTCCTAGAACAGGGCATTTCCTCCCTTTTCATTCATTACAAAGCTATAAAGTGAGTTATTGGGCGGAGGTTGTTATTAAAAAGGAACGTCGGCAAGTTCTAATCCTTTGTTAGCATCAATAGCTTTTTCAAATACTGGTGCTTTATATTTAACAGCTCCTGCTTTTTCATCTGTACTTCCAGTATATTTAATTCCATCGACTGTTGTGTCAATATCTTTTAATATTTGAGAAATATTGAAGTAGTTTTTTCCTTTTAGGTACAATGTAAAATCTTCTCCTTTGCATTCCCCTACAATTTTAATATGAAGTTTAGCTCCAAGGTTCTCAATTTTAGCTTTATCATACTTACCTTCGTAGATAGTACCCTCGGCTTTTGTGCTTACCTTTAGTTCAGTTTGCCAATCGGCTCTACCATTAACTTCTTGTTCAATGTCGTTTGACCACATTGGTTTATTGTCAGCATTGAATCCTCGCACTGTATAGCCAACACTTTTTATAGTGAAAACATCAAGTTTAAATTCTTGTTTTGCGTATGTTCCATCTTCTTGTAGTTCGTCATATCCAAATATCCCTGCATCACTAGCACCTTTCCATTCAATGTATTTCATAGTTTTGTTATTATTAATTATTATTACTGTTAACCCAAGTGAAGCCATTAACAGCACTTATATTACGTACTAAATGTTTTAGTCTCAGCTTTTCATAAAGCTCTGCCTCTTCCTTATTTTCTGCAATTTTCTCTTTAACTTCTTTTTTTGAAGCATACAAGTCTTCTTCGAGGTAATCATCACCTTTATACTTATTTGTAAGGAGACCATGGGGTATAGTTTTAAGTACGGCGTACTCTATTTCTATTTTACCTTCTTCATCTACGTCGACAGCCAATTCTTCAACCTTACCTTTAAGGCATAATTCATCACCATCTAGTACATATACAGTGTCGCCAATGTTATATTTAGTTGTTAGTTCCATACGAATTTCTTAATAATTAAATGTTCTATTTTAGCACGTTCTATTAAGTACATGTGACTTCGCCAACCATCACCACCCTTAACTGTCCTGTCATTGTTTTCTTTGACATATTGCAGGAGTTGGTAGGTGTGGTATAGTTCGAATCATTCGTTATGAGATTGTACTAGGAAGTGAGGATGAACCAGTCACCATTCTTCTGTTTGGTACTTCCTTTCTAATCCACTTTCTTTTCCGTTACACTCAAACTCAAATACATAATTTCAAGTGTCCTGCACCATTCTATCATATTTCACTTCTATGAGAAGCTTCCAATCGCATATTACTAAATCAACTCACTTTCTGTCGTCTTCATTTTTATTGACGGTCTTTCAGAAATATGTTGTTAGTTGTTTTGCCACTTCTTCTTCCATAGCTTCTCACTGCTTCAGGTCTGTTAAAAAACTCATTCTAATCTAATATGTTACGTTCTACTAAATTTGCAATGTCAAATACTTCTTTTGTTCCGTCAATCTTTATACAGAACTTAGTCTCTGAAAACCATTCAAAGTCTTTTTCACGAGAGTTAATATCATTGACACTAGCTCATCTTACTTCAAGTCTCTTTGCTTGCTCAGCTCTGGTTATATCCAGATAAACTGTAGCAAAGGCAACTCATTCTCTTGATAGCTTTTCCATAATCTGTTCTCTACCAACAGGGTCGACGACTATTACAACATTTCATTCTGGTAAGTATTTACTAACAGCGTAATTTGTTCAGTAGGTCTCTGTTTGCTCAAGGAAATGTCAACTGTCTGCTTTATTTTTAAATAGCTCTTTGCTTATAAATACATAGTCATCTTTTTCCTTGTCGCTTCTTGGTTCTCGTGTTGTGAAGTTTATAGCTGATTTCCATCCTCTTGAGACAAGCTCTTCTTTGAGGGTGGTCTTTCAACTAGTACTCACTCATGTTATAAGTAAAATCATGTTAAGTTGTAAATAATTAAGCTCATACATAGTATACCTATTTAGGTAGGGAAAACAAATCTAAATGTCATTAATTAGGTATTTTCCACCAGCATCAAAGTCAATAATATATTTCTTATATGTACCAACTCATCCTCAAAGCCTATTCTTTGATAGTTTTATCTTTACAAAGTTCTTATAAAAATCTCTCAAATCTCAGTTAAGGATTGCCGATGTTTTTCCTTCTGTTCCCAGTTCATCTTCGAATATATGGATACCAACGTCGCAACTCTCTTTTAATGAACCACCTCCCTTAAACTCTCAACTACCACTTCATGATATTCCTCATCGCTGAGAGTCATTAGATAATTGTGATAGGTCGATAACTGCCACTCAATACTTTGTCGCGAACTTTTGTAATTCCAATGAATAGTAAGCATATTTTTGTACATCTCAGGCAAACTTTCATGGTATGTCGATAGCTTGTATGTAGTCAATAAATATATATTTACTCTTATTTTTCAATGCTGCTCTAAATATTTCATGTAGGTTTTTATGAGTTGAGTCAATTCGGAAGTTTTGCATTGTACTAAAGTGTACTGCTTCATCTGTAAATGAATAGTTCTCTCTCTTTATCTTCTCTGGCAAAGTATTAACTCATTTCTTCAATCATAACAAATTCTTCATAGTAAACTTATCTTCATTCTCCAAAGCAAAGAATGTAACTCTGTCATCCTTAGCTAAAACAGACATTAGCATATTGTACATGAGCCAACTTTTACCTATATTTGACCCTCAACCCACTCGATATATATATCATGGTTGTATTCAACCTGTCATCATATCCAGCCACTTAAATTCTTTACCAAACGGCAATCATATAAGTTCGGTGCTCTTCATCTTTTCTATAAAAGCCAGAGTGTCCTCAAGTATATCGTCAATGTCTTTCGTAGTAGAACCCATTCAGTCCTCGATATTAGCTATTGAGCTATATACGTCGGCAAGTATCTCGTCGGCATTTAGTCATTTCTTCAACCCATCGAGGATTGTATGTGATAGCTTGTTAACATTTCGTAATGAAGATGCTTTCAGTACACTTTCTTGGTAAGTTTTGAAATGTCCTGTTGTTGGCACCATCTCTGTAAACTCGACCAAGGTTGTAACTCATCCTATCCTTTCAAGAACACCTTTCTTCTCAAGAATTTCCTTCATTGTAACTAGGTCTACAGGAATTCATTCTTTTCTAAGTTCGCCAATACTCTCGAAGACCATTGCGTTGTTTGGTTCTCAAAAGTCGGCAGATGATAGTTCCAGTTCGGCAAAGACATCATTGTCAATCAATATACATCATAGCACAGCTTGCTCACTTTCTATCGAGTTTATCATGTCGTATATTCTATTATTAAAATAAGTTGTCAAAGTTTACACTCTTTTGCTCTGCTTCATCTTCTCATAAGAAGTCTTCAAATACTCTGTAGTGTTTTGCATTAGGACTTTTTGTATTAGAAAAGAAATACTGGGAAGCTATTATATACATACTTGATGTCTTTCTCATATAATTGTTAGATGCCTGCAATAGTTGCTCCTCTGTATATTCTTTTAATAGTTGTCATATGTACAACTTAGCTTTTGCCGACATGTTATATTTTTTCTTATCTGAAGGTATTCTGTCAGCATATGATTTGTATATAGTATTTATAGTTTTATTACTTCAAGCATTTATAGTTTTATTACTTCAAGCATTTGCTACTTTTTTAACCACTCAATGGTTTTCTCCACTCAACGGTAAAGTGGTAGAGTGGTTATCTTGTATTAAAAAGTTGACCTGAACATAGCTACCCTCTATTTGTCAGTTTTCTCATTTTCTTATAATAGTCTCAATAAGCTTGTTTTCAGTTAGTATTTTTTTAACTTTATAAAACTTAGTCATTGACCAACTCATACCCTCCGCCATGAACGTGTCCTTAGAATAGGTTGTGTTAGTCTTCTGTAACCTTGCCTGCCTAACATACCTAAAATAGAGAAAGAGAGCGTCTCAGCCATTCTTATAGGTGTTAAGCCTATCTATAGTGGGTAGTGTTGTGCTGACAACTATATCTATATTTTGATACATTTGTCTCTCGTTAAGCTTTAAATTTATCAACAATGTTCTCTTCTCCTTCTTTTGTCCATGTTAGAACAACATAACCATTTTTATTATCAATACCCAGTGAGTATTCCGCGACATCTCTGTCTCATTTGAAAAATTCTCTAATTCTTCTTTGTATTTCAGTATTGATATTGTCAACCGCCCAATCTACACTTTGTTCCTCTGTAAGAACTTGCCCTTCTTCGAGGGCTTTTGTATTTTTCTTCATTAAAATTTCTTTGTTATATTATAAATTCATTTCTCTTTATCATGCCTTACATCTAAAATGAAAGGGTAGGGGAAAACTCCTGATGCTGCGTATTTAGATATATATCCGTCCGCCACTTCATAGTTGTAGGCAACAAGCTGTTCTCCCGCATACAGCTCCCAATTAACCTCCTCATCGTCGTGTGTAAGATTTCAATATCTAGCACACCATTCAACCATACTCATTACCGAAAGAGACAAATCTTTTTTATCATTCATACTTTTTTTTATTATAACTATATTAGTCAGTTTATTATATTTATATTTTTTACATTTACAAGGTCGATTGTTAAATCATATTTACACAATATTTTGAATTAACAAATGCCAGTTCACTAATGTTTTTTATATACTTTTGTCTTTTAGGCTCCATTCTATTTCTTGTCTTATCTAGCCATTTAACTAAGAAGGGATGATGGTCAAAGTCTTCCAAAATTTCCCAGTATCACAATAATCCTGTCGACATATCCTCTTCCCACATAGCCTTCATCACTTCAAAATACTTTTGAGCATATAGTAGTTGGTTTGGGTTGGATTTTCGAGATTCCCAGTAAGGTTCGTACTTTCATTTTCATAAACAAGTTATGTTTAAGTATTCCTCTTTATGTTCTTGTGTTGACATATATGATGGATATTTCCTCATTGCATATAATTCCATGAAGCTAATTTCTAATTGTTGCTTTTTTGTTATTTTCATATGTTTCATAAGTTAACAAGCTCACCTTTTAATTCTTCACACTCGTGTTCTAATTCTACTAATCTGTCGTTAATAACATTGGTTCTCATAATTGCTCTTCTCGCCACCTCTTTTTCTAAATTATTCTCAGTTACGACATTATTGTAATGTCTATCATGTTCATAAAATTTAATGTCTGATAGATTAATATCTTCTGGTAATCTATTGTCAGTTAAAACCTGTATGGTTGGTTTGAAATTATTATTAAATGTCATCCCGACCACTTTTCTTCTTTCTTGTTTTCATTTGTTAAACACATACAAATAGTCGCCGATTTCCACTCCTTCTGCATTCGCTTCAAATGTTTTTGTTATTTTCATGTTGGTTTATTGTTATTATGTAATACAATTCTCTCATACTCATCTTCACTAGCATCAATAATAGCTTCCATACAATCTTGCATTTCGCTTATTAATTTCTCAGAGTCTGATTCTCAACTTAGTAGTTGCTCTTCGAGGTCTTCGTATCTATCGTTGTGCTTTCTTATAGTTTGTGTTGGTTTCATAATTATTTCTCTTTAACAATTAAATTTAACACTCACAGCTCACAAGCCTGTATATCATCTATTGCAATGTCAGGAACAAAGTCAGGCTCAAATATATGTTTTCCGTTTTCATCTTTACCTTTGTGGTTTTTGGAGGCATATTTGTCAACATATTTACTTAATTCCAATATAGCTGTAACATTTTTAGCCCAATCGATACCCCTTCAACTCCAAACTATTATATTTGTATTTTTGAAGCTAGATAATATTTTCAATAACTCAACTATCCTTTCATTTGGCTTCATAGTATCATCTTTTATGAGAGTTCAATCAACATCGAATGCTATGGTTATTTTTTTCATTGTTTATTATTAATTTTCTAAAAATTCTACAATACTCTCTATTACTTCGTCGGATTGGTCTTGGAAGTCTTTTTTATTGTCTAGGGTTATTATACAGTAAGTGGTATTATAATCTTCAACACATTCTATATCCCCATCTTGATTAATAGAAATATAATTACCCCCGAGATTATCAGAACGACTATTACAATACATTCGTAAGTGTCTTTCTTGTATTGTGGAAATATCTTCAAACACAGGTTTACCATCTTCATCATTACCTATCATAACCGATATATCATTCTGGCGTATATTATCACTAATCTCTGGTACAGTACATAGTAATTCTCTTAGTTTGTCTATTGGTTTCATAATTGTTTATAATAATTAAGTGCTAATTTCCTTTGTTGTGTATGAAAATCTATCATTCTTTTTTCATACGCTGGTTTTCTAACTTCTAATTCTTCTTTTTCTCTTGCTTCCCACATCTCTTTATGCTTATCAAGCATAATCTTCGGTAAAAACATAAATCAATTCATAATTATTTATAATAAAGTAGTATTAATTTTCTCATTCACCATCTTTTGCAAGTCCTCTGTGTCTCCTCTGGATAGCTTGGATAGTTTAGGCTCTTGTAGTATTCTCTCAAACTCAAACTTTAACTCGTTAAGTTCCTCGAAGTTGTGTCAATTAATTACTTTTATTATTTGCTGTCGTTCTTGTTTGTTCATTGGAGTTGTTGTAAAAGTTCTAAAAGGTCTTTGTCTTGTTGGTCTGTGTATAGGTGGAGTGGTTTATGAGGCATCTTTCATATACATTCTAAATTTTGATAATCAGGTGCAATCCAAATAGTTATGTATCAATCAATTATTTGAAATTTAATTTGAGACATTTTATCTAAAAAACATTTCTCTACTGCTGTAATGTCATAGTGTCATAGGACTGTATGATAATCTTTAAATCATATTTGTTTTTCCTTAGTTACAGAATGACTATCATTGCTTATAAAAGATATCCAACCATATTTATTTCTGATTATTTTAGAATATTTTTTACTTTTCAATCTATTGTTAATTATTAAACACCCCTCACTCAATGTCTTATTCATATAGTTAGATATAAGCTCTATTATTTGTTTTCTTATTTCTGTCATTAGAGTTGTTGGTTATTTAATATTAAATGGGTAATTCTTCTTAATATAATCTATTAAGAATTGTTCTCGATTGTCGTAATCAGATTCAAAAAGCAGTAGGGTTAGCTCCTCGACAACTTCGTAGTACTCTTTTCCATTAAACTCTCAATCTCTGCCTCATACGTAAAATTCTAATAATTCCAATATTACTAATACATATTCCCGCAAATCTTCTATATATGTTTTTCAGAATTTCATACTAATTGCTCTTTTAATAAAATAATAATCTCATCTAGCACTGACTCTGGTTGTTCGTGGAGTTCCATATTTCAATCGAATGATACTATATTGCATATCTCATGATGGTCTTCCCAATCATACAATCATTTATATCACATACAATAATCATCTCACAAGCATACAAGTAAGTTTGTGAATGTTGGGAGGTGTCCGAGGATATCTTCTTCAAGAATATCATCTTCATATTCTCAATATTCTGGATAAAATGGTGACTCAAATAGTTGTCAAAAAATACCAATGTGTCTCCCATTTTTTCATTTTTCAGGATAGTAATATACATAACACCCCTCACATAATTCTTCTTTCTTCTCTTTCATTCAAGGAAAGAGCTTAATTTGTTCTAGTAGTTCTATTACTTTTGGTTTCATTTGTATTTTGGTTATTTAATTACTTGTAAAACCCACAGAAAGGATAGTTGGGCTTGTGTATGTTATTTGTTATATTCTGAACTAGTTATGAAATTATTATCATCGTCATAAACGGAAACATCTATATTTATAATTTCACAAAATTTACTTTCTAATTTTTTTATAAAATATAATAATGATAGTATGCTATCTAATTCCTTTTGTAAAATTAATTCACTTTCATTAGCATATCTAATGGAATATTTTCTTTTCATAATTCTATTCTCAGTTAAGTAGTAATAATTCTATCATAGTATCTCTCATCCACATATAATGAGCTGACTCTGCTGCTGACCTTGCTGCTAACTCTGCTGACTCTGCTGACCTTGCTGCTGACCATGCTGACCTTGCCGGTCTTGCTGACTCTGTTACTGACCATGCTGCTAACCATGCTGCTGACCATGC
>TARA_R110000851_G_scaffold66706_1_pt1 | contig 14632 bp, 17 predicted proteins | sample TARA_R110000851 | Tara Oceans TARA_R110000851 (sample SAMEA4397627) | marine metagenome | biome: Polar Biome; feature: [DCM] deep chlorophyll maximum layer (ENVO:01000326); material: water (ENVO:00002006), including particulate matter (ENVO:01000060) such as... | depth 17 m | reverse complement strand
GCTCGCGAAGGACTTCCAATTACAACAGTTGGTTGGTCCGGACAGCTTGATTTTTTACACCACGATGGCAAGGATTACTTTAATAAAGTTGATTATACAATACAACCAATCCAACAACAAGCTGTGTGGCCTGGTGTTTTGGAAGCAGACTCAATGTGGGCAAATGCCGACCAAGGGTCATATAAGATGGCATTGCGAAAGGCTTTTAAAAGTTATGACAAGATGAAAACAAGAGCAGAAGAACTACATGTAATTATTAATGATAAATTTTCTGATGAGAAACTATTTGAGAGATTTAATGATAATTTCTTTTCAAAGGAAGAAATTGATTTATCAAATGAAATAAACGCACTATTTGGAGAACTTAGTGATTGATTATATCTTTGTTTCTGATTATTTTTTAGAAGATTATGTAGGCGGCGCTGAGCTGACCAGCGCCGCCCTATATGATTACAAACCATCAAAGGTTTTTAGGGTTAGAAGTAAAGATCTGAGTAGGGGTTTTGTAGAGAAACACCATAAAAAAAAATTTATATTTGGTAATTTTTTCTTAGTACCTAATGATCTATTGCTATTTTTTGCAAAAAATACAATAAATTATTACATTTTAGAGTATGATTTTAAATTTTGTAAGTATAGGAGCCCGAAGAAACATATTTCGTTTGAGGAAGCATGTACATGTGCAAATAATCAAAATGGAAAATTAATTTCTTTATTTTTTAAAAACTCAAGTTGTTTATTTTTCATGTCTGAAAAACAAAAAGGGGTTTATGAAGAAAAATTTAAATTTCTTAAAAATAATGAGATGCACACCTTGAGTTCAGTTTTTTCACAAGAAACCTTATATTATCTAGATGCTACAAAAAACAACAAAAAAAACCAATGGGCAATTTTAGACTCAAACTCATGGATCAAAAATACAAAAGACACAATCAAATACGCTCAAGAAAATAATTTAAATTTTAAATTACTAGGAGGTCTGACATATAAAAACATGTTAAAAGAGATTTCTCAATTAAAAGGTTTAATTTTCTTACCTAGATCAAGTGATACTTGTCCTAGAATTGTAATAGAAGCTAAATTGTTAAATTGTGAGCTTATTTTAAATGAAAATGTATTACATAAAGACGAAAAGTGGTTTTGTGACAATAATGAAAGTATTTTAAACTATTTGAAACAAAGACCTGAATTTTTTTGGAGTAAAGTAAATTCCGTGGAAAGATATTATGAGTAAAATTTTAATCTCTGGAGCATCAGGATTTGTTGGGGGAAACTTAATTAAGTTTCTTTTGCAGAAAAAAGAATACGACATAATCTGTATATCACGAAGAAAAATGGATTACAAGGGAAATATTAAGCAGATTGTAAAAGATTTAACCCAACCATTTACCTTAGACGAAATAAAAATCTTGAGAAGTGTAGATTTTATAGTGCATCTTGCTGGTACTTCTAAAATTTCTGAATGTTCAAGCGAACCACGATCATCAATTGAAAAAAATATACAGATCACTCTTAATCTTTTGGAACCACTAAGACAATCTAAAAACAATTTAAAAAAAATTCTATTATTAAGCTCTGCGGAATCATATGGCCCATCGGTCAAAAACAAAGAGATGGCTGAGTGTGATGTTAAAAACCCAATAAACATTTATGGGTGTATTAAAAATTGTATAGAGAATATTTTTTTGAGTTATTATTACAATTATGATTTACCGGTTGCAATTGCAAACACCATGAATACATATGGGCCACACCAAAGTAAGGAAAAGTTTATTCCAAAAATTATTCGTAAAATCAAACAAGGCAAACCAGTCGATCTACACGCCAGTGAGAATCCGGATAAAAGAAATTATTTGCATATTGATGACCTTTGTTCTGCTATCACTCATATATTGAAAAAATGCAAAGAAGGTGAAAGATATAACGTCATCTCAGATAATTTTTATGATAACCTCGAAATAGCAAAAATTATTGCTAATATCTTAAATATGAGATTGTCTTATAATCTCATAAACCCAACAAACAAGACTGCACATCATACTTTATCAATATTAAACGGTGAAAAATTATTTAAAACTGGATGGGCACCTAAAATAAATTTAAATGATGGGTTAAAAGAGGAGATAAATAATGGTTAATCATTTTAAAATCATAGTTCCAACATATAATAATGAAAAATGGATAAAGATTTGCATCAATAGTGTAAAAAAACAACAGTACTCAAATTTTCAATGTATTATAGTTGATGATTGTTCAACGGATAGAAGTGTAGAGATTATAAAAGAAACTATAAAAACAGACAAACGTTTTGTATTAGTAGAAAACAAAACAAGACAAAAAGCGTTGAAAAACATTTATGAAGCAATAGAACTTAGCAACCCAAATGAACAAGATATTATAATAACTTTAGATGGAGATGATTTTTTATTTGGAGATCTTGTTTTGAGCAAAGTAAATCTAGCCTATTTAGAAAATAAATGCTGGATGACCTACGGCAGCTATGCAGAGTTTCCTTCAAATAAAAGAGGAAAATTTTCTCAAAAAATCCCGGAAAGAATTATTGAAAACAACTTGTTTCGCGAAAACTTATGGATGAGTTCTCACATGAGGACTTTTAAATTTCATCTTTGGAACAGTATAGAAAAAAAAGATTTAATGGACAATGACAGATTTTGCGATGGAGCATGGGACATGTCTTTTATGTTTCCAATGCTAGAGATGTCTGGGTATAAAAGTTTTTTTATAGAAGACATTTTATACATATACAATCGAAGTAATCCAATTAATGAAGACAAAGTGAATCATGAAAAGTTACTAAAATCTGAAAAAAACATCCGAAAAATGAAAAAATACAAAAGGAGGGTTTAATGATCTCAGCATACTTTCAAGGCGGTCTAGGTAATCAAATGTTTCAAATTGCTGCTGCTGCTTCTTTGGCGTTTGAAAATAATGATAAAATTATTTTTAACCCAGCGTATCATGATTTGCCCCTACAGGGCAGAAAAACTAAAGCGTATCATGACAATATATTTAAAAACATTCCTTTTTCAGACACATATAAAATAAAAAATATGTTTAGAGAAAAAAGCTTTAATTATTCTAAAATACTATACCAAGAAAACCTAGCTCTAATTGGGTACTTCCAATCAGAAAAGTATTTTTTGAAAAACCAACAAAAAATAAGAAACCTTTTTCAAATTGATAAGCAAAGTGAGAATTATATTAATGAAAAATATGGAAAAATTCTATCAAAAAAACCAATTTCCGTTCACATTAGGAGAGGAGACTATTTAAACAATCCCACACACCCAACAAAACACACACAATATTATAATAGATCTATAAACATGTTTCCAAAAGACAGTTCTTTTTTGTTCTTTAGTGATGACATTGGGTGGTGTAAAGATAATTTTCAAAAAGAAAATTTCTTTTTTTCATCGGATAATCCGGATTATATAGATATGTTTTTAATGTCAAAATGCTCTCATAATATTATTGCAAATAGTAGTTTTAGTTGGTGGGCAGCATGGCTAAATAACAACACAGAAGGATTTGTTATATCTCCAAAAAAATGGTTTGGTCCAACAGTAGAGCATAATACAAAAGATTTGATACCAAAAGGATGGCTAAGAATATGAAATCAAAAGAAGAAAAAATAGATCAAGTTCTCTCGTTAGTTAGGGACATTGTAGATGGCGAAGAAAAAAAATGGACTCCTGGAAAGGATTGGGTACATTACGCCGGTCCATACTTTAATAGTGAAGAATACATAGAATCTGTTAAAACACTACTAGCGGGTTGGCTTGTATTGGGAAAAAAAGGAACCGAGTTCGAAAATAAATTTTGCAAGCTTTACGAAAAAGAATATGGAATATTGACTAATAGTGGCTCTAGTGCAAACCTCCTAATGATGTCAGCCATGGCTTCAAAGAGATTATACAATTTTCCAAAAGGAACTAAAGTTATAACTCCAATAGCAGGATTTCCAACTACTTTGAATCCCATTTATCAAGTAGGATTTGAGCCGGTATTTGTCGATATCGAATTGGACACGCTAAATCTCAATATTGATCAAGTAGAAGAAGCGTGTCGTAAGGACCCTGATATTAAAATAATAACTTTTGCTCATGTGCTAGGTAACCCTCCAAACATGGACAAGCTAATGAAGATAATTAAGAAATATAACCTAATACTTTTAGAAGATTGTTGCGATGCACTTGGTTCCACCTATAAAGGAAGACCACTAGGATCCTTTGGTGAAATGGCAAGTTGTTCTTTTTATCCAGCACACCACATAACTATGGGAGAGGGCGGTTTTGTTGCAGTTAATAATGAACAGCAGGAAAAAGTTGTAAGGAGTTTTAGAGATTGGGGGCGCGGCTGTTGGTGCGTGGGAAAAAAAGCTAGCACATCAAAAAAAGGCGTTTGTGGAAAAAGGTTCTCTTGTTGGCTAAAAGATCTGCCTGAAGAAATTTTTGATCACAAATACGTGTATGAGGAAATTGGATATAACATTAAACCAATAGAAATACAAGCAGCTATGGGGCTCTCACAAATTAAAAAATTAGATGAAATTCATGAAAAAAGAAAATTAAATTATACTATGTTATACAATATTTTTAAAAAATATGAAAAATATTTTCATTTACCCGTCGCGACAGAACATTCAGATCCCAGTTGGTTTGCGTTTCCACTAACAATTAGAGACAATTCTCCTTTTAAGAGAAGTGATATTGTGGAATACTACGAATCTAATAAAGTACAAACAAGGACATATTTTGCAGGAAACATTATGTTACAACCTGCTTATAGGCACCTAGCAGATCCGTCAAAGGTTATTCATGAATATCCTGTGGCAAGAAAAATAACAACTGACACTTTTTTCTTAGGAACTTCTCCTGTGATAACAAAAGAACAAATGCATTATATAGAAAAAATTACGGACTTGTTTATGTATAAAATACAAGAGGGGATTTGATGATTTCTATAGCTATGCCTACATATGAGTCATTTGGAAGAGGTTGTGAATTTTTAGAGTACCAATTTCAAAAATTTATCAATCAAACATTTAAAAATTTTGAAATTGTAATATCGGATCATAGTAAAAATGATGCCATTCGGAACTTGTGTGGGGAGTATGCTGATAAGTTAAGGATTATATATATACACAATCCACTTAAACGCGGAAGTTTGTCTCACAATACAAACAATGCAATTAGGAATTGTAAAGGTGATATTATAAAGATATTGTTTCTAGATGACTTCCTTTTTGAGGATGATAGTTTGCAAAAAATAAAGGATTCATTCTGTCAAGGAGTTAGTTGGATTGTATCGTCTTGCGAACATGTATCTGATACCTCGGTAGATACATACAATAAGATTGTTCCAAGATATAGTGATGAAATTGTATCTGGAGTGAACACCATCGGCAATCCAAGTGTTGTGGCTTTTAGGAATATGAGTGACAATGTTTTATTTGATGAAAAGATGACTTGGACCGTAGATCTGGATTATTATAAGAGGATGTACGATAGATATGGAAACCCAAAGGTTATCGACGATACTGTTGTTGTAATAAGGATATGGGACAAACAAATGACCAATTTAATCCCTAGATCAGTTAAACAAAGAGAAGAAAAATTAATAAGAGAGCGATATGCTAAAACTTGATAACGTTACACTCCTGGCACTTGGGTCAACAGAAATCCAAGAAAATTTGATGTCTCTGAAATATAGTATGAGAAACATTTCTTTTGGTGATGTAAAATTTATTTCACATGAAGAACCAAAAAGGATGCCATCACAAATTAAATATGAAAAATTTATAGGATTCGACAAAATAGATTACAAAGAATTTAGTTATTATTGTATTTATAATTTAATAGAACACGTTGATACAGACTTTGTATTGATGATCCATCCAGATGGCTTTGTAATAAACCCTGAATCCTGGAGTGATGAGTTCCTAGATTTTGACTATATTGGTGCTCCTTGGCCAATTAAAAATGATGCTTTCATAGATCCATTTGGTAATCACCAAAGGGTTGGAAATGGAGGTTTCACGCTAAGGAGTCGTAAAGTGTTGGAGACACCTAGAAAATATAAAGTACCCTTTGAAGTAAATGAGGGTGATTTTTACAAACATATGAATGCTGGTGCCTACAATGAAGATGGTAATATATGCGTCCACAATAAACACATATTTGAAAAAAATGGTTGTAAGTTCGCCCCTGTTGATTTAGCAGCGATGTTTTCACATGAAATACCAACTCCGGAGACGAAGCCTATAAAAAAACCTTTCGGTTTTCACCGGTATTTCCCGGGAACATATCCAAGAAGATTTAATTTTAAAAAACTACAAGGAGTACAGTTATGAAAGTAATAGAAAGCAACTTTCTAGTGGTCAGTGATTACAATTGGTTGCCCGAAAACCTAGAGGACTCCTGGGTTCACAAGTGGACGGACAATTATTTGATTTATGACCGTGCACACAGATTTCAAGAATCAGATAAAGTAAAGCATCAAATAAATGTGGGTCAAAACATTTTTGATATATTTTATTTCATAATTGATAACTATGACAATCTCCCCGCTACCACTATCTTTTGTAGGGGATGCTTGATGTTCCCGAAGGGTAGAAAAAAGCCTCTTTCAAGCGGTAATTGTAGCGAAGAAAATGTTCTAAAGTTAATCAATAATAAGACTTTTACTGAAATACATGATCTGGGCCCAGAGGTACATGCAAGATATGTCAATCAACCAGTACCGGCTAGCAAGATGGCACCTGATGGTGGATATCTAGAGATGAACAACAGTTGGTACATGAACCATCTCCAATGGAGACATTTTGGAAATGTAAATGCATTCATGAAAGATATATATGTAAACCCAGAGATCAATACATATATAAGATTTTCACCCGGCGGAAATTATATTATACCGAAGGAAAATATCCTAAGGTATAGTAAGAATTTTTACAAACAAATAATAAAGATATTGTGCTGGAGACCCACTGGTGAAGCCCCTGGCGAGGCGCATATGTTAGAAAGAGCTTTGTACACCATCTTTACCTGCGACTGGGAAGTTAATCCAAAATACAAATAAAGGAAAATTATGAAAAATGAAAAAATTTTTATAACCGGCGGTGCTGGATTCTTAGGTAGGAATCTGGTTAACAAGCTGTGTGGCGACAATGAAATAACTGTATACTCCAGAGATGAATCGAAGCACTATTATATGAAAAAAGATTATCCAAGTGTCAAATTTATCATAGGTGACGTTAGAGATAGGGACTTTTTAATTAGAAAATCTAGAGGCCACACGATTGGTATTTTTGCTGCCTCACTAAAACAGATAGGTGCCTGTAACGACAACTATGAGCAGGCCACTAGGACTATAATTGATGGCGCATTCAACTCTAGAATAAGTGCAGAAGAGAACAATTTTAAGTCAGCTTGTTTTATCTCCACAGACAAAAGTAGATCTGCAACAACCCTATACGGAGCCATGAAATTTGTTGCAGGCGAAGGATTTATCGCTGGTAAATCAAAATGCAAATTAACATCGGCTATATATGGAAACGTAATGGGTTCTACTGGATCAATAATACCTTTGATATTAGAAAGTATAAAAAAAGGGAGAATCCTCTCACTATACGGCACTGATATGACAAGGTTTTTGCTTAGTGTAGATGATGCTATTGACTTGGTAATGAAATCTGTAAACTACGAAGGCTGTAATATTGTCCCTGTTGCAAAGTCGTTTAAGGTCTTAGATTTATTTGAAATATACAAGCAACACTTTGGTCTACAATATGAAGTTGCATTTCCTAGGGTCGGAGAAAAAATACACGAGATAATGGCATCAGAAGAAGAGCTTAGAAGAATGGAGTATATGGAGAAAGACGAAGTCTATCTCTTGCATCCCAAAAAAGACATAGGGAAGATAAACTTCACGGGAAACGAATATTCCTCTAAAGACTTTTGTCTTTCTAGAAGTGAATTGCTAGATTATCTAGAGGGAAAAGAATTTTTTAGGAAACAAGTCGTATGAAGGTGCTAATATTTGGATCAAATGGGATGTTGGGTAGGTATGTAAAGACATATCTTCAAGATAAATACGATCTAATTTCATTAACGAGGAATGATTTAGATCTGTCTAAAACTACTGAAGAAGATATTTTATCTTTCCTGTTTGAAAACACAAAAAGAGGCGATGTTATTATAAATGCCTCAGGGGTTATAAAACAAAGAAACAAAAACCCAGTAGAGATGATAAAAATTAATAGCCTCTTCCCTCAAATATTAGCAAGCTTCAAAGAAGACAGCGGATGCGAAGTAATACATATTACAACTGATTGTGTCTTTAATGGCTCTGGGGGGGCCTATAATGAATCTGACCCGCACGATTGTTATGATGTTTATGGAAAATCAAAGTCTCTAGGTGAAAGCCCTGTTAACACAAATATTAGGACTTCAATTATTGGTGAAGAACTGGCCAATAAACTTTCTCTAGTGGAGTGGATCCTTTCCATGGAAGGTCGTTCTATAGATGGCTTCCACAATCACATTTGGAATGGAGTGACTTGTTTGGAGTTAGCTAAATTAATTCACAAGATGATTGAGGGCGATAATTTCTGGAGCGGAACAAGGCACGTTTTTTCTCCCGACAAAATCTCTAAGTTTAGACTAATAGGGGTTGTGACACAGGTGTACGGCTTAAATATAAACATTAAAAAAGTAGATTCTCAAAACAATTGTTTTAGGAACCTATCTTCTAATGATGCTCCGTTGATTCACAAAGGCATATATGAACAATTGGTAGAAATGAGAGATTTTAACTTAAAGGAGATAGCAACATGATAATTAATGAGCTTTACAACGGATCAGGACTAGGTAATCAACTATGGAGATACACAGTAACTAGGGTCATTGCAGATAGAAATGGATATGATTTTGGGATAATGAATCCTCAAAAATTTAAAGCCTCTGGTATTTTAGACCTAGACTTTGGTTTAGAGGTCATCGGTGGTTCATCCCCGTTTGAAGGAGCACCGCCGTCTGTACTGCCTGATGGAATTGAGAAATATTATGCTGAAAGAAGCCTGATTCATCCAATCTTTAAGTGCGATTGTAGACTTTATGATCCTAAATTAGCCAACATTTCAGATAACACAAAGATAGATGGAAATATGGAATCAGAGATTTATCTAGAGGGTTATAAAGACAAGATCAGGAACTGGCTACAGATTAAAGATGCAAAAAATGTTAAAGCACTTTCCAAGGATAATATATGCATCTTGGGATTTCGTGGTGGAGAATACACTCCAATCAGAGATTTGTTTTTACCAAAAGAATATTGGTATGGTGCAATGAACATAATGAAACAAAGAAACCCCTTCATGAAGTTTGTTGTAGTAACGGACGATCCTAAAGGTGCGAAGCAAATGTTCCCAGAGTTAAATGTGTGTCACTACAACACAGAAGTTGATTGGGTTTTAGTTAGAAATGCAAAAAATATTATTATGTCTAACTCCAGTTTTGCATGGCTATCAACTTGGATTAATGACGAGGTTATTAATGTAATTGCTCCAAAATACTGGGGTAAACACAATGTTTCAGATGGCTTTTGGGCCCAAGGAGATTCTTTGACCAAGGGGTGGGAATATTACCACTCTCCAACGAACAAGTTATACTCTTATGAGGAGTGTAAGGTAGAGAAGGATCAATATGAAAGCGCTCACTCTGATACAATTTACAAAATCTACAAAGGAGGTGTATAAATGCCTAAGATCTATGATTGCTTCCCGTTTTTTAATGAATTGGATTTGTTGGAGATACGATTAAACTATCTTGACTCCGTGGTTGATTATTTTGTTCTATGCGAATCAGTGATAACATTTTCGGGTAGACCAAAGAAGCTTTTTTATCAAGAAAATAAACAATTATTTAAAAAATTCGAACATAAGATAATCCATGTAGTAGTCGATGATACTCCCAAAGAATTTATAAAAACAAATCCATTTAAAACCGATCAGCACCAGAGAAATTCTGTGATTAAAGGATTGATAAATTGTGAAGATGATGATATCATAATAACAAGCGATTTGGATGAATTTCCAAATATCAATATTATCAAAAATTTATCTTCTTTTTATAAAGAAAACATTCTATTTCACTTAGCACAAGATATGTTTTATTACTATTTCAACCTTAAAGAAACATCTGGAAAACTTCTATCTGTTACCGGAGAATTTGATGGCATTACGGACAAAAAATGGCTAGGAACAAAGATTTGCAATTATGGACTCTTAAAAAAACATGGAGTCGATACTCTTCGACACTCTATTTTAAGAGAATCTGGAAACAGAGTTTCCAATGGTGGTTGGCATTTTACTTATGTGGGAGGCCACAAACAAACCTCAGCCAGAGAAAGAGTTCTTTTAAAGATAGAATGCGCAGCCCATCAAGAATTTAACAATAACTTTTATAAACTAAATGTTCAGAATAAAATTGATTCAAATCAAGATGTATTCTTTAGAGACTCTAAATTTGAAGTTGTTCCATTTGATGAAGGTTTCCCTTCTTATATCCTTGAAAACCGAGAAAAATTTGGACATTTAATAAAGGAGAAAACATGAAAAAAATTTTTAGTGATGTAATATTATTTGAGCCTAACATATTCAATGACCACCGAGGTTATTTTTTTCAATCATTTGATCAAAAAATCTCTGATGTTATAGGAAACAATTTTGTACAAGATAATCACTCGGTGTCACATAAGAATGTAGTAAGGGGCCTACACTATCAGTGGGATGAACCAATGGGAAAACTAGTAAGAGTAATACGTGGTTCTATAGTAGATTATTTTTTAGATATCAGATCTGGTTCACCAACCTATGGAAAACATAGTAGTATTAAGTTGAGTGAAAATAATAACAAAATTATTTGGATTCCACCTGGATTTGCACATGGTTTCCATAGTTTAGAAGATCATACAACTGTCTTATATAGGTGTACATCTCATTATAATAAAGAAAAAGAGTCTGGTATAAATTTATTTGATAAAAATCTAAAAATTAACTTGACAGTTGACAAAAAACGTGTTATATTGTCTAATAAAGATTTAAATGCACAATCTTTTGAAAGCTATAATAAAAATAAAAAATTTAAATTCTAGGAGAAAAGATGAAATATATAGTAACTGGTGGTAGAGGGTTTATTGGAAGTCATTTCGTTGAAGAAGCACTAAAAAGAGGAGATATTGTAATAGATATAGATAGAATGAACTATGCATCTCACAAAAACTTGCCTTGGGACAATCATCCCAACTACACGCTTTTAAAGCAAGATATAAGTGAAATACAACACTTGCCGACATGTGATATATTAATAAATTTTGCTGCTGAAAGTCATGTCGATAATTCAATTAAAGATACAGGTCCATTTATAAAGAGTAATATTTTAGGAGTTCATAATTTATTAGAACTAGTGAGAGGCAAACCTTCTTATACCAGGCCGCTATTTTTTCATATTAGCACGGATGAAGTCTACGGAGACAGATCAACCGGTTCGTTTAATGAGGATGATAAGCTTACACCGAGCAATCCCTATTCTGCTACCAAAGCAGCAGCAGAAATGCTTGTATTATCTTATGCAAGAACCTATCAAATGGATTATATTATAACACGTAGTGCTAATAATTATGGTCCGCGTCAATACGAAGAGAAGTTAATATCAAAATGTATAACTAGCCTTAAAAGTGATAAAAAAATACCTATTCATGGCGACGGAAGTTATATTAGAGATTGGACTTATGTTAAGGACAATATTAAAGCGGTTTTTTTGATTATTGATCAAAAAATAAAAAACGAAATTTTCAATATAGCAGCAGAAAACCACATGACAAATCTTGAAGTTATTGGTGATGTTCTTGATTGGTTTAACAAAGATAAAAGCAGCATGATGTTTGTTGAAAATCGTTGGGGACAAGATTTGAGATATTCAATTAGTTCTAAGAAATTAAGATCAATTGGGTGGAAACCCAAACACGAGACGGGGATTTTTAAATGGTTTTAAAGAAATATTTTTTAACTGGAGGCTCTGGAACACTAGGAGCGGAGATAATAAAACACCAGCGAAATAATTCTATTCAAATTGTTTCTCCATCCTCTTCAAAATGCGATGTTAGGGACTACGATTCTCTTTATAATCAAATAAACACTAGTGATTGTGATGTAGTTATTCATTGTGCTGCCCTAACAGATGTAAAAAAAATCGAACTAGACGCAACGGATGCATGTGAGATTAATGTGTTCGGAACGTTAAATATTATCAAGATCTGCCAGCAGTTGAATAAAAAACTAGTTTTTATTTCTACTGACTATGTCTTTGATGGCAAAAAAGGTGATTACAAAATAAATGATGCCATAAATCCAATTTCAAAATATGCCAAGACAAAAGCAGCAGCAGAACTATTAGTTAGGTGCTTTGATAATCATTTGGTTATAAGAACTAGTTTTTTCGGTCACAAGTTCCCTTATGACAAAGCAGCGATGGATCAATTTAGTACAAAAGACTATGTTGACATTATAGTACCTATTGTGATGAAAACAATAAACAACGATCAATTTGGAGTCGTACACATAGGGACAGCTAAGAGTTCGACATATGAAAAGGCACTGCAAAGAAGCCCAAATGTGAAAAAAATTTATTTAAAGGATTTGGACTTTAAAATTCCAAAAGATATCAGCTTATTTATAGGAGAGCAATTATGAAAATTTTAATAACAGGCCATAGGGGCTACATCGGCAGTCATTTATATGAAAAATTAACAGAATTAAATTATGATGTAACTGGAGTTGATATCAAGGAGGGAAATGACGTCTTGCATTGTCTCCCACAAGAGCATTTTGACTGTGTTTTCCACATGGCAGCATTGCCTAGGGTTGGGTTTTCAACTGAAAACCCAAGTTATACTTTAAAGCAAAATGTTTTAACAACCTCTGTTTTGCTAGAATGGGCAAGAGAAAATAAAATAAAAAGACTAGTCTTTTCATCATCATCAGCAGTAACCGGGAATGGCGACGGACCAACTTCTCCATATGGGGCGCACAAGTTGATGTCTGAGATTGAGTGTAAGTTGTATTCTAGACTCTATGGCCTAGACACAGTGTGTCTTAGGTATTTTAATGTATATTCAGAGGACCAAGAATATGGAGGCTCCTATACTACTGCTATATCTTCGTGGATTGAAATGATACGAATTGGTGAAAAGCTAAGACTAGATGGCGATGGTCATCAGACAAGAGACTTTATACACGTGGATGATATCGTATCAGCTAATATTTTTTGTATGAATTATAATAAAAAATTTAACGGAGAAACTTATGATATTGCCACGGGCCAGTGTACACCGTTAAATTTTATAAAAGATTATATTAATGAAACAAATGATATTGAGTGGAAATATGAAAAAAAAAGAATTGGGGATATCATGCATTCAATTCCCAATGTCGATAAAATTAAGGCCCATGGGTGGAAATCAAAAGTTAAGCTTATTGATGGATTAAAAAAATGTTTTGGAGAGAAAAAATGAAAAAAGCATTAGTATGCGGTGCCGGTGGCTTTATTGGCGGTCACTTGGTTAAATTTTTAAAAGCCAAAGGTTATTGGGTTCGTGGAGTTGATTTAAAATTAAATGAATTTCATGATGTACACAAAGCAGCAGATGATTTCGTACTCGGAGACCTCAGAGACCCAACGGTCGTAGCAGGCGTTATAGATCAAGATATGGATGAAATTTATCAATTAGCAGCAGACATGGGAGGTGCAGGTTTTGTGTTCACTGGTGAAAATGATGCTGATATTATGCATAACTCTGCGTTGATTAATTTAAATGTTGCTCATGAAGCAGCAAAAAAACAAGTCGGAAGAGTATTTTATTCTTCGTCTGCATGTATGTATCCAGAGCACAATCAGTTAGATCCAGATAATCCAAACTGTGTTGAAGACTCAGCCTACCCGGCAAACCCAGATTCTGAATATGGATGGGAAAAACTATTCTCTGAGAGATTATTCTTAGCTTTTATGAGAAACAAAGGGCTTGAAGTTAGAATAGCTAGATATCACAACATCTTTGGCCCGTATGGTACTTGGCAAGGAGGCAGAGAAAAGGCACCTGCTGCTTTCTGTCGAAAAGTTGCTATGTGCGAAGAGAATGGTGAGATAGAGGTGTGGGGCCCCGGTAGCCAAACAAGGTCTTTTTTATACATTGATGAGTGTGTAGAGGCCACTTATAGGTTAATGCAATCTGATTTTACCGGACCTGTTAATATTGGTTCTGAAGAGATGATATCAATAAATAATTTTGCACAAATGGCGATTGATATTTCTGGTAAAGAGGTGTCATTGTACAATATTGATGGAGAGGAATTTAAAAAGAAATATGGACACAAATGTCCTGTTGGAGTAAATGGAAGAAATTCTGATAATGCTCTTTATAAAGAAAAAGTAGGGTGGGTAGTTTCACAACCTTTAAGACGAGGAATGGAAAAAACCTATCGATGGATCAAAAAACAAGTGGAGTTAAAAAATGAAAGATCATAAATTATCAAATCAAGCCGTCGGAGCAA
>TARA_R110000851_G_scaffold109088_2_pt1 | contig 14659 bp, 21 predicted proteins | sample TARA_R110000851 | Tara Oceans TARA_R110000851 (sample SAMEA4397627) | marine metagenome | biome: Polar Biome; feature: [DCM] deep chlorophyll maximum layer (ENVO:01000326); material: water (ENVO:00002006), including particulate matter (ENVO:01000060) such as... | depth 17 m | reverse complement strand
TCCACAGGTTCAGGTTCGGATGATTCTTGATCCAAGGACGCAGCACCATGTAAAGCTCCTCAAGCAGAATCACATCTTGTATGTTGTACTCCTTCATCTCTCTCCAAGCCTGCTTGTCTCCGTCCATGCACTCGATCCACAAGTTCATGCCACGGTTCTGAACCTTGCCACTCAGTCCCAAGGCGCGGCTCACGTAGTCGAGCTTGTTGCTAGGGAACTTGAACCGCGACCGTGCAGTCTGTAGCAGGTCGATGTTGAAGTGAGGCGAGGCAGGTGCCAAGCCCGCGAGCAGGAAGTCCTGTTGCAGCTTCGGGATGTCAAACTTGGTCCCGTTGTAGTGGATGATCATGTCGGCTTCGCTTATCATATCGTGAGCCTTGGCGACCATAGCTTCCTTGCCGTGCTTGGGCAGGGACATGAACGTCACCTTGTGCTCACCGACCCACTTGGCCGCGAAGCACAGGGTGTAGCCTGGTTCGATGATCTGGTTGATGCCTACGTTCTGGTCCCAGATGCCCCAGACGTAGGCTTGTATGGGGGCAGTCTCGATGTCGATCATCAAGATGCGGGGTCGTGTCTTCTTCATGTTTTTCTCCTATTGGGTGAACAGGTTGAAGTCGAAGTTAGGGTAGTCATACATCAGCGTGATGGCGAAGGATGCGAACACCACATCCCGTAGGGCTGGGTGAACGGTAGAGAACGACATGTTCACAGAGGACATCATCTCTTCATAGGCTCCCTCTGCACCCTGCCTGTCTAGGTACGTAGTTACGTGTTCGAACATCTCAAGGGTGCATGTCTCTATCATTACGTTAGACAGTGTGAAGTTGTTCCACTTCTCAAGAGTGGGTCTCATTTACTTTCCTTCCTTATCTTTCGTTCATCTCCAGTCTTCTTGTCGTGGCAGGATTTGCACAGGATTTGGAATCCTGACCTCTCAACAAACATGCGTTCGATCATATCGTCCCAGCTGGTGAAGCCTGACACTGGGCAGATCACTGGTTTGATGTGATCAACAGCCACGTTTCGTACGCGCTTTCCACCTACCTTGATGCTCACGGGAACATGGTGCCAGCGTCTCTTGTAGCCGACGCACTTGTACACACCTCTCTCCACCCAAGCATCCTTAAGGGCCTGTGTCTTAGGGGGCCACCTTCTTGTCGCACCCCTTATTGCTCCTTTTATGAATCCGTGAAACTTAGCTTCAGTCCACATGCCACCAGCTCTAGTCTTCTCACCCCTAGCCACTGACCTCTCCAAAGATAGCAGGCAGGTCTTCAATAGACGTTACACCAACACCAAGCACAGCACCCTCTGAGGAGCGAATACCAGTTGACAGAACTCCAATTATATGACCAGTACGCATGTCAATGATGGCGCTGCCTGATGAACCTGGACCACCTCTCAGTGATGTCAAAGGTAGAAGTACTTCATCAGGAAGCTGAGTCCTACCACGGTAATCTCTAGTCACGTTTGCTACGATTCCTTCAGAGTAGTAACGTGTAAGAGGGAAGGGATATCCTAGATAGGCAATACGATCTCCTACTTTAAGTTCTCCGAAGTCTCGGTCTATAGGTAAAGGAACTACCCCATCTGGGTCTGCCAGAGTGTAGATAATAGCCCAGTCCTTGTCATCTGACAGCTTAGTATCAATGATTGACACGAAGTCGCCATTCTTGTTGACGATATAACTGGTATCCACATCCCTGATGCAATGACGTGCAGTAAGGTACACACCATGCGCTACATTGGTCGCGGTGCACATGCTCTCTCCGGGAAAAAGTGTGTACTCAACAACTGATTTATCAAGAATATCGTATGCCTGAGAAGGTGTCATATATTCAGGTTTCTTCTCGTATAGAATAGAGATTGCTGCCAATACCCAAACAATGAAGTTGATGTAGATGATGAACCGTAGGGGTTTGTCCTGCATCATCCAATCGACGTACATATCCTTCAGCGTACTCATACTCTCTCTCCATCTGTTGGCTCGGCTCTGAGCATCCACAGGAGCGTGGCCTGCTCTTCGTAAACGTCATCGTAGTCCTCAGCGTAGCACCGCTGGTATGCGGTGATCACAGCGGCCTTCATCTCAGCAACCTTCTCGTCTTCAGTCAGCTCATCGTCCTCAACGATGGGGCTGAGTATGGCGTGGGCAGCGGCTGGGCCCTTGCCTTTGATCCCAGGCACGTTGTCCGCGCTGTCACCCATGACCATCTGGGCCATGAAGAAAGTGTAGCCTGTGCCCTTGCCCTTACGATCCACACTTCCGATCCTCTCGATCTTGGTGGGGCCGAAGCTCGGTTGGTTAAGCAGCTCCCAGCTGTACACCTTGGCTCCCGTCACCTGCCGCAGGTCTTTGTCCCTGCTGCACAGCACCGTGTTGTCCGGGTCAGCCAGCGCGTCGATAGCTAGTTGGTCATCAGCTTCCATATGGGTGACAACCCTGCATGGGTGCAGGGACTTGATCACCGCAGTTAGGTTGGCGTAGTGGTATGGTCTGTCAGCGTGGCGGGTGCCCTTGTATGGGGCAGTGACTGCCACGTCGTAGCGGAAGGTTCGACCCTCTGTGATATACAGGACGTAGCTGTCGCACCCAGCACCTATCGTGATCTGCTTGATGCGGTAGTCCAGTGCGTCCTGCACTGCGTCGAAGTTTACGTTGTCGTCTGTATCAGTCATCTGCTTGTACGCAGCTTGGGCAGCGTAGCAGCATTCGTATCGCAGCAGGTCAGCATCTATCAGTGCGATCATGTCAATCTCCCTGTGCCGAGTGGGGCGCATTCCCCACCCGGTGGCCTTGGCTGTTAGAACGGGTTGTCGCCATCGTCGTCATCAGTAGCAGCGACCACTGCACCACCCAGCATACCGTGCAGGATAGAGCCGTTGAAGTTGACCCCTTCCTTGATCTTCTCCTGCAGCCAGTTAGGCAGGCTCTCCCACACAGTCATGTCAGGATGCTCCGTGTTGAAGTAGAGCAGGCTGCTCACTGCCTCACGAGCAGCCTCGACCTCAGACGGACGCATGGCAGAAGTGCCTGCGATGTTGTTGAAGGTGCGACCGAGGTGACGGCCCTTGCCTTCGTTCTGTGCAACAGTAACCATGCACGGCTTGCCAAGCAGTTTGGACCAGTCGCCCTTGTGCGCCGCCTTGGGATCGATGGTGAGGTAACGCTTGGTCCCCTTGGACAGCTCAACCCGGAGAGGGAAGAACCCGAACTTCTCGCCAATCCAACGCGGCTTGGTGTAGTCGATAGCTCCGTGCTCATCGTTCATGTACTCGTCCAAGATCTCATACGTGGTGTGGATCTCCCGTGTGTCAGGCTTGGTCTTACCCTGGTATGGGCGCTGTGCCTGTACACCGAGGTCGATCACCTGCACGAGACGAACAGGGTAGCTGCCCGGCTCAAGGGCTTCCATGGTGGGGTACTTGGATCCAGTCTTGGGGGTATCGTTTGCAATAAGGCTCATGTTGTCATTCCTTTGTGTTGTGTTGGTTAGAGAGCAACGGGTGGCCTGCCACGTTGGCGAAGCTTGATCCCGCTCTCATGTAAGAACTTAGTCGCGATGTAGGTAGTGACATCGTGTATCTCGGCCAGCTCTAGGATGGACATGCCACCCTCGTACCAGTCGATAGCTGTCTTCGCCTTGACGCTGCCTATGTCTGGCATGTCTCGGTTACGTGGTCGTCCTAGTCTCATCTCCTTCTCCTTTCATCAGTGGCACTCCTTCCAGTTCATGCCGTACTTAGCTTCTCCTTCGTGCTGACATGCGATACCTAGGTTGACACCTGACTTGGCTATTGCCCAGCAGGCCACCTCACCGCAAGCTTTAGTTATCTCAGGCGTTCTGCCTTCGAGCTGGAACTCATCGTGATACCAGATCAGCATACGCCAGTCAGTTCCCTTCTTGTATCCGAGGCGCTCCATCTCCTCGTGGATCATGACGTAGGCGTGGCCCATCTGAATGGCTTCGTCCGACTGCAGCATGAAGTTCAAGACCTTGTGCGGGCTATCAATCACGATGCGCCTGCCGTCCAGTCCCTTCACCCAGCCGTCACGTAACGACGTGGTGTGCCGCTTGCTATCCCATCCCGTCTTAGCTCGCTTGCCCCATGCCTTCTCAAGACTGATGAGCAGCTCGTCCAGGCGTGGCATGTTCCTGCGGTAGCGGGCAGTGATTGCTTTGGCCTCGGCGGTGGACACGCCCAACAGCTTAGCGATGTTGGCTGTGCCTGAGCCGAAAAGAAAAGCATATAGAAACGTCTTCGCCTTGGCTCGGGTTCCTGTCCCGGCCTTGATCATGTTGAGTGTGTGTATGTCTGTGCCCTTGTCGGATGACCCGGACACAGCAGCCTCAGTGAACTCCTCATCGCCCATGCGGGCTGCTAGTTGACGGGCTTGATTGCCCTTGCTGTCCACACCCACCATCATCCAGCCGGGTGTGGCTGTGAACACGGACCGCATCTGGCTGGCATAGAAGGCACCAGTGTCAGGTGACGGCACGTTGACCACGCCCTTGTGGCGTAGACGGCCAGTAGCTGCAAGACCCACCACTGGTGTGGGTATCCGTCCGTCATCCCTGACCGACGAGCGCCAGCCCTGCATGATAGACAGCCGAGCCTTGCACTGCACACGTCGAGCTATGAGCTGACCCACCCGTCCGGTGACACCAACGAAGGCGTCTGTCTTGGACATCTTGGGTGAGGTCTGCTTGCCCTCATCGTTGTAGTTCCACTCCTCTGGTTGCCAGCCCATGCCGAGCAGGTAGTTCTTGATCTCGACAGGCTTGTCGATATCTATCCTGCGATACACGACACGGCTGAAAGGACCAGCAATACTGAGGTGGTCAAGAAGACCACAGCTATTGTCGATAACGTGACGAGCACCAGCAGAGAGCTGGCCTGACTTGAGATAAGGTTTCTTGAGGTATCCATACTCTCCATCCTTCTTGACTTCCAGAATGTCCATTACTTCTGGCAAGCTAGGGTTGATGGCGGATGCGATCATGTCGATCCACCGTTTCAGTTGACGAATGTTCTTGTCTAGCAGAGAGGTGTCAACGTGCCAGCCTGCCTTCTCTTGTTCAGCTAGGTGGGCGAAGAGCTTGACGTTGAGCTGGTGCGCCTTGCCCCAGCCCTCGCCATGTCCCTCGTCCATCAGTGCAGTGAAGATCATAGCCGTGATCTCCACGTCTTGGATGCACCGCTCCAGGATTAGCGGCGTGTACTCCGACCATACATCATTGGCCACCTTGTCGGTGCCCAGCCTGATGCCCCATGCCTCGACAGAGTGGGCCGAGCGGGCACCAGCAGGCACCCTTCTGTTGGGCCGCTGCGTGCGGGACATGAGCAGGGTGTCAACCACCTTGCCCTCGTACGTCCATCCGAACAGCTGCTCCAGCAGAGGGAAGTCGTAGCCCACTATGTTGTGGCCTATCAGTACGTCGTAGTTGCTCAAGTGTTCGAGCAGGTCAGTGGCCTGGTCAGGGCCGAAGGCTCTAACCTCTCCTGTGCCCTTGTCCTTCACGACGCCACACCACAAGCGGGTGACAGTGTCGAGCAGTCCGTCGCTCTCCAAGTCGAAGAACGCTATGAGTGGTGTGGTTGTCATGTCATCTACTCATCAGTATCCGGCTCTCCGAAACGTGCCGTGACTTCTGCCTTGAAATCCTCAACGATACGCCTCACCTGCTTCTCAGTCTCAGGCACTAGACAAGGTATCTCAGACCGAGTGCTGTACATGTGAACGAACTTCAGCATAAGTATGTTCCGTTCGTTAAACTGCTTGTCTTTGATCATATCAATAATCTGCTCACTCTTTTCAGACCATCTAGCAGTGGTCTCATCAGCGTAGTGTTCGATCTGGTCCGTAGTTCCACCCATCTTAATGGCTTCGTTCATCGTGGCGGATACAGCGTTGCGAAGAACTGCCTCGAACCACTTATCAAAACCCATGTCAGGTTCGTAGCTGTCCCAGTATCGCAGTGCGCGTTCGTATGCATTGTGCACTGAGTCCTCTGCGTTGAACCATCCCTTGCACTTTACGCTCAGGTTCTTCACAAGCCTGCTTGAGTTACGTCGGAAGTGGTCCTCTATAACTATGTCTCTTTCTGTGTGGTCAGTCATGTCGTTTCCTTTGGTTGGTTGGTTGATACTCTTATGTGGTTACGGTCTCACGAGATTGCAAGGGCCGTTAGCTTTTCTTCTCTCATCTCCCCGCGTTGACCACGCCTTGGTCCACGTTGTCGAGGTGAACGACACAGGCCTACCTTCATCCTGTGCCTTCCGTGTCGCTCTCAGTATCAGGTTGCGCCTGATCCTTAGCACATCCTCCTGTGTCTCAACGAACTCAGGCTTGTCTTCCTCAAGCGCAGCCCTCATCGCGACCAGCTTACTGTTAGTGTTCATGAAGGCCATAGCTATCTCCTCAATCGTATGCCCTTGTCTCACGCATGAGACCAGAGCGATGGTCGTACTGCACGTTCACGACACCTGAGGCACCAAACTGCCTGTCCTCAAGCACGACGATGCGCCGCTGGTTCCTTTCCTGTTCATCCAGGTCAGGGTCGCGGTTGCCCTCGAGCCCTATGACCATGTTGGCTGACCGCATCATGGCACGTGAGCCCGCGAACTGGTGGCTCTGTACCTTCCCCCCTCGCTCGTGAGCAGGGCCGTTCTCTGCTGCCTTGAGATGGGCGAACATGATAGCGATCAGGTCGTGGTCCAGTGCAATCACACTCAGCTCCTGTGCGATTGACTGCAGTGCGGTGTTGGCGTCAGCTGCTGCCATGCCGTTAGTCAGGTTGGTGATTGGGTCGATCATCACGACCCTGCATCCCTGGCCCACGGCGTCCAGTATGTCCAGCTTCAGCGTAGGCCAGTCGAGTAGCTGATACAAGTTGATCAGCTTCAGCTTGTCACCGACCCAGTCAGCTGCCGTGTCGTAGGCTTCGACATCAAGCTTGACGTCCGGGTCATGGAACACACGGCCAGCCACCTGACCGTACAACAGCTGCGTCGTCTTGACGTTGCTCTCCTCAGGTGCAGCCACGAACACATCAAGCTTGTGCTCCAGGATGAAGTGCGCGGCTAGTGCCGAGCGCAGCGTACTCTTGCCTTGCTTCACACCAGCCCCGATGTAGATCGTCTCACCGAACCGCAGTCCACGGGTCAGCTTGGTCAGGCTAGGCCACGGTAGCGACAGTCCCATCTCAGCCTGCACCTTGCCCTCTTCTCTCAGAGATGCCGCGTTGACAACTCGAGAGTTCTTGGGCGTGGCTGACTTGAACAGGGCGGCGTCGGCCAAGGCCTTCGACCGTCCCGCTATCACCATAGCGTTGGCGTCCTTCTCAGTCAGCGTGACCGACGTGGCATTGGGTGCAATCTGCATAACCTTCTTAACCGCAGCCTGTCCAGCCTCATCCTGATCGAACACGATCACGATCTCTTTGAAGGCAGCGTTGATGGCAGGCAGCATGCGCCCGATCTCACGAGCAGCTGAGCTAGACCCACCGACGATGGAGACGACAGACGGCAGGAACGATTCCCACTTCGTGCCAGCCTGCTTGTCAAGCAGTGCCTGGTACAGGGCTAGTGCGTCGTCCTCACCTTCAGTGACGAACAGTCTGCGTCCGCCATTGTCTACCGCCTGACGCCATCCGAACAGGTCTTTCTCACCCTTCGTTCTGCCGACCGACCACATCTTCTTCTCCACCTGCATCTTCGCCTTGTATCCTAGCAGCTCGCCACCCTTCATGATCGGGTAGTAGGCCACGACAGGTGTCTCTCCATCCTGCTGCGACAGCTCGACCTTAACGTCGAACGCCTCGAGTGTTTCCTTCCTCAGCTTCCTGCTCGTCAGTGCCACAGTGGGCAGGTCGAGCACGTCCATCACGTCAGCCAGTCTGTCCTCATCTGTCTTGGCTGACACGGTGCGCGGGGTGCGGTCACCGTTAGCGTAGGGGTCGGGAACGTAGGTGCTGCAGGCAAAGCAATAGGCACTGTGCCCAGCAGCTTCGTTGTGAAACACCTGCATGCCGTCACTCGACCCACAGTTGTGGGGAAGTTTCTCAACGCAGGTACTCTCAGACATGTTAACTCTCCTCGTGGTTGAATATTCCGTAAATGCACCCGCAGCTAGAGGTCCAGCCACTGCGCAGTGAACTCTCTCGTGCGGTGTAGGCGCTATCGCAGTACTTGCACTCCACCACCAGCTCGGTGTGTGACGTTCCATCTGGTGAGATGTAAGGCTCAGCAGGGGCGAGCACCGTGGTGCCCTTGATCTTATCACCCACCTTTCTGTGTGTCTGCTGGTTACTGGTCATCGTCATTCTCCGTGGTTGGTTGTTGTTAGTAGCGTCCGTTCAGCTCACGGTCAGCCACCTCGCACATGGCCCCCTCAGCTACCGGGTCCGCCATGAACCGCTCGACGATGGCGTTGATCACCTTGTGGTCAGTCAATGGAACCGGGTTGCGTGCGTTGATCACTGGGCACATGTCGTAGAGGCATACCTCCTCGATGTCGTATTCCTCCAAGCAGCCGTCCATCGTGATGTCCAACTGAACGTCCTGCTCCAGCAGGCCCATCTCTGGTATGTCGATGGTGGTGGTGTACTTGAAGTCGAAAGCTCGGTAGTAGTCCATGTCATTCTCCGTGGTTGGTTGTTCGTTATAGCTTAGATGGTGCGGGGCTCACCGGATTGCAAGCCCCCGTCTCAATCTTTTATCCGCAGGCAGAATGCCCACAGCTCAGGCAGGTAGCGCACCCATCCTTCTGGACCATCGTGTGCTCGCCACATGCCGGGCAGGCAGCACCCTCAGTCTTGACGACAGGCACCGCAACACCTGACACATGCGGCTCCAGGATTGATCCGATCACATGCAGCAGGCTAGGCACCAACCGTCCGTTGTACCACTGCCCACCCTTCGGATCAGCGACAGCCTTCAGCTCCTCGACCACGAAGGCCAAGTCACCAGCGCGACGCATCACTGCCGACACCATACGTGTCATGCCCACCATCAGGTCAGCACCATCGACGTTCTTGCTCGTCACGAACAGCTCGAACGGGCGACCGTCATGGTCCACGTTGACCGTCACGTAGTAGGCATGGACGCTGCCTGGCCATGTCACCTTAGTGGTAGTGCCAGTCAGTACGTCAGGCCTGCCAGCAGGCGCGTGAGAGGCAGCAGCAGGCACGACAGCAGCAGGCGTAGGCTCGACCGACAGCACGCTACCAGTGACAGCGTTAGGTCGGTACGTGGTGCAGCCCTTGCAGCCGTTGTCGTAGGCCAAGCGATACACTTCCTTGAAGTGATCGAACGAGATGTCCTCGGGCAGGTTGACCGTCTTCGAGATGGCAGTATCCACATGCTTCTGCACTGCAGCCTGCATCATGACGTGTGCCTGAGGCGAGATGTCCTGTGCCGTGACGAATGTGTCAGGCAGTGGGATGTCATGCCCATTACGATAGCGGCGTACAGCGTAGTCGCTCACCTCTTCATCACGTTTGCTGCCGTCACGCTCCAACACCTTGCGGGTGTACTCGGTCGCAAAGATAGGCTCGACCCCAGACGATACGTTGTCAGCAAACAGGCTGATCGTTCCCGTCGGTGCGATGGACGTCAGGTGTCCATTGCGGATGCCGTGCTCAGCGATGGACTGCTGCAGTGCCAGCGGCAGGCTCTTGACATTCCAGCTCGCCATGAACCCAGCCTTGTCGAAGGCAGGGAACGAGCCACGCTCACGTGCCAGGTCCATGCTGGCCCAGTAGGCAGCGACCTTCAGTTCGAAGGCCCACCGCGAGGCAGTCTCGCGACCTGATGCAGTGTCGTAACGCTCGCCCATCATGGTCAGTGCAGATGCCAGACCAGTGAGGCCCAGGCCCAAGCGTCGCTTGTCCTGTGCCGTAGCCCACTGATCATCATGCGGGTACGATGACACGTCCACCACGTTGTCCATCATGCGGATGGCGACAGCCACGTCAGCCTTGAACCTGATCCTATCGAACTCCGGGAACGGGCCGAACGGACCGATGACATACTGGGTCAGGTTCATGGAACCCAGCAGGCAGGCACCGTGAGCAGGCAGCGGCACTTCACCACACGGATTGGTGGCGGCAAGCTCCTCGCAGTACACGAGGTTGTTACGCTCGTTGATGCGGTCGATGAACATGACCCCAGGCTCAGCGTGAGCATAGGTCGAACGCATGATCGCATCCCACAGGTCAGCAGCCCGCACCGTGTCGTAGCACTTGCCGTCGAACACGAGGTCGAACGTCGTATCGTCAGCCACTGCGTCCATCAGCTCGTCAGTGACAGCCACTGACATGTTGAAGTTACGCAGCATGGCCTGGTCACCCTTGGCTGCAATGAACTGCATCACATCAGGATGATCACAACGAAGCACCGCCATCATGGCACCACGCCTGCCACCAGCAGACATGACCGTCTTGCACATGCTGTCCCAGACAGACATGAACGATACAGGGCCGCTCGCGTCACTATCCACACCCACCACCTTAGACCCCTTGGGGCGGATGGTGGAGAAGTCCATGCCGATACCGCCACCGCTCTGCAGTGTCAGGGCTGCACTCTGCACGGCAGCGAAGATGCCAGCCATGCTGTCCTCGATGACAGGTGAGACGTAGCAGTTCTGAAGCGTTACGTCACGGCCAGTGCCAGCACCAGCTATGATGCGACCACCGGGGATGAAGCGAAAGCCTGACATCAGGTCGAAGAAACGATCAGCCCAAGGGCCAGCCTGCTCCTCATTGATAGCCAGTGCGTCAGCCACGCGCTGGAAGGTGGCGTTGATGTCGGCATCCAGGTGGATACCCTCGTGCGTAGTGTGTCGGTATTTATCTGACCATATCTGATCAGCGATGGGTGAACGTATCATGTCTTCTGTCCTTTGTCCTTGTGTTGTGAGGGTTATCGTTGCACTGGGTAAGGACATCAGTAGCACCTTCGTTCATCCAAACTGGGACGGCCCTATTGGTGTAGGATTTAAGGCGTCTTTTACCGTCAGTGTAGTAATTTCTATAGGCATTCACAGTATCTGGGTCGTTATACTTTTCAGGCATACACTGGGGTGGGTCTCTAAGCCATTCATTGTGAGGCAAGGCTGGGGCACCAGATAGGTGATGTCTGAGTTTAACCCAAGACATGTGATCTTTGCCGCGCCTGTGCCTGAACTCCTTGTTCAGTTCGCAGAACAGGGAAAAGAGCCACTCATAATGAGCCTTGCTTTCTCTCACCCATACAGATGACGGATGATTCTTGTGTGTCATCTTGTACACCATCTCTCGTACCGACGAGTCGGCCAAGCGATGGGCTGTTGACATCAGTTGGGCGGTCTCAAGGACCATCTTGCTGACATGAATGTCATAGTGTCCTTGAGCACACAATTCAGTGTCCTCATCTAGGAAGAATATGTTCATCTCAAGTTCCTTATCATAGGTCCCGGTTTGGGTCGGTTATGGTGTCTCGGTAAGTTAGAGGTTGGAACCTCAGGCTAGCTAGCTTTATTCTTCTATTTATAATATCAATTCTTTCGGCTTTTTTGGCCCTGTTTCAGAGATTATTTAACATCCTTTTATGAGTGTTGCAGTAAGGACACACCCGTTGTATAGGGTTAGGACGATGCGCTATGGCTGTGTCACGTAGCACTTACCCCTTAAGGCCAGCATCTAGAAAGAGATGCTGGCCTGTTATTGGTTGTCGGTTAGGTCACGGCATGATGGGCAAGAGGTCCGGGTTATCCTCATCGCCATAAGGACCGTGGCCCTTGTCGCCGAAGTCTTCCATCTCACCGACAACGTCAATGTCAGAGGCCCGGCCCCCTGGAAACTTCTTAACATCGAGATCGTTCCCGTCCACCAGGATGGTGTCAGGCGTGGGCTGGGCTGGGTGGATGTTGAACGGGGTGGAAGGGATTGAGTAGGTGTGTGCGAACTTCATTGGTTTATTCCTTCAATAAATCTGGATGATGATGAGAGGGGTGGTGAGCTAGATAACCTCAAAATTGATGTTAGAGAAATTCTTTCTGACATGCTCATCGACCGCATCACGCACGTCGGTTACAGTCAATCCGTCACATGGCGCGACTGCCTGCGCTTCAGCGTGGGATTCATATCCAGCGGCTTGGGCCATCTTGTCCAAGGCTTCTGCCTGGTTCGCCCCATCGTAAATTCCGAGGTCAATGCCTGCACTGCTGGTGATCTGATAGGCCATGGTTTAGTTCCTTTGGTTGTGTTGGCATGATTGCCTGGTGGTTACACCCCTTAAGGCCCGCACTCTCGTAAGAATGCAGGCCTGCTGGTTGTGGCGGCGACTAATCAGGGCTTGTCGCGATCAGCAGGCAGCGTGGCGATCTCGGTAGCCAGCAGCTTGGCGTACATCTCGTGCGACGCACGGGGAATGTCTGCTTCTGCTTCCGTGGTAGCTGCCTTGACACGTGCCATGGCGTGATCGCGCTGGACCTGCAGGCGTCCGATCTGGATCAGGCCCCTGTCGCGACGGGACATGTGGAGGCGGGTGGTGTCGGTCATGGTCGTGGTTCCTTATGGGTGGTTGCGTTGACTATTAGGTGGGGACGGTTGGATTGTATTGCAAGGGGTCTGGGTTATTTTATTTACCGGGGCCAGGCATGGTGCGGAGAACGGCCTGTATCTGAAGGTCGAGACCGTCCCGCTCTGCCGGGTTCCAGGCGTTATCGAACCGGGCCTCGAGCTGGCCAAGCTTGCGCATGGCTGTGTCGCGGGGGCTGAATCGGATAAGTCTGGTGTCGAGTGTCATTGTCTTCCCTTTGGTTGGTGTCAGATGTAGGCAAGAGCGGCGGCACATGCGAACATCGAAACGAGGTAGGCTAAAACGAAAACTTCTGTGATTGGGTCCATGGTAGGTTCCTTATGGTGTGGTGTCAGGAATTGATAAGGTCGTGGAGTTTCTGGGTCAGCCGCTCGAGCTTGGCGTCCCAGCGTTTGCGTTGAGCTTCCGTCATATCGTCTTCGAAGATGAACCGCAGGTCTTCGCACATCTCAATTGATGTGAACAATCCCTTGATCTGGTTATTGATCGCGATGTCTTCATGGTAGGTGAACATGGTGTCGTTCCTTAGTGGTTGGTTAGTGGTAGTCGGTAGAGAACATTAGATGGTGACGGCCAATCAGGTATGCAAGGTGTTTGTCTGATTTAATTAAACAAAAAGGTACAGGCACCGTAAGCCGGGCCCATGGCAAGCCAGGCCGGGCCCATGGCCAGCCAGGCCGGGCCCCTGTCAGCACCAAGCCGGGCCCCTGTCAGCACCAAGCCGGGCCCCTAGGCCGGACAAGCCGGGCCCCTAGGCCGTACTGGTGGGCTAATTTTAAGGTGCGTCTTGTGCCATGGTCGTGGTTTCTAGTGGTTGGCTGTCGTTGCGTTTTAAGAGGCCGTACATGCGCTTTTGCTGTGTCGCGGTACCCTAGTACCACCGAAGGCCCGCTAGACGCATCTAGCAGGCCTGTCAGTGGATCGGTTGGGGCGGTTATCCTGACATGAATTGTGCCTGACGGTTGATGGCACGCTCCCTTGCGAGAGTGTCAGCGATGTCGATGGTGCGGATAACGGCCTGTATTTGGCGCTTGGCGCGTTCGATATCGACCCTCTGGGCTAGGCTACGTGCGTCTGACAGACTGGCCTCGAGAAGAACCAAGGTGCGCATGGCGACGTCGCGAGGGCTTGGCTTGAGCAGGGGGGTGTCGAGTGTCATGGTAGCGGTTCCTTTGGTTGGTTGGGCATGATTGCCCGGCTTCTACTGACGAGGGCCCGCTAGACGCATCTAGCAGGCCTGTCAGTGGAGTGGTTGGGTTATTTTACTTCCAGTTCGTTCAGCGAACGCCGACAGTCTTTCGCGCATGGCGTCTGATCTTATGCAACGCCGACAGCCTTTCGCGCATGGCGTCTATGACGGCGTCGTGGTGCCGCGTACCGGGGGGCACGATAGGGTCGGGTCCGTCATCGCGGTTGGTGCGGAGCTGGATGATGGTGCCATCATCGAGTACCGCGTGGCGGCGGGGTTGGTAACCTTCTACTGTTATCTGTAGTACGTGTAACATGGTCTTTTCCTTTGGTTGGTGGGCATGATTGCCCGATCTTCTACCCCTTAAGGCCCGCTAGACGCATCTAGCAGGCCTGTCAGTGGAGTGGTGAGGCGGTTAGGCTTTCGTGCGGTATGTCATAGCCTCGGTATAGTTGGCGCGCATAATGGCCACAGCAAAACCACGTGGCGTGGCGGACCTGATGTTCTTTGTTCTAAGAGAGCGACCACCTAGTTTTAGATGCATGACGCTGGCCTTATCCACGTCAACGTCAACTGGACATGGTGTGGGCATGGTGAAGGAACCGCCAACCCATAGGCAGGTCCGTTTCGTGTATGCATCACGCGCTGGAATGATGTCAGGATGGGTTGGGTGCACATCATCTACGGGTAGGTAGCCGCCGAATTCGAACGGGTTAAACAAGTGGTTCGGCTTGCGCCACGCGGTGCTGATTACCCCAACCGGGTTTTCGATGTAGTACCCGCTCACGCCACAAGCTTCCATCAGATCACGCGACCTGAAGACCATTGCGAGGGCTTTGGTCTTGTAATCTTTGTCGGCGACCAACTTAGCCGCAAAATGGC
>TARA_R110000851_G_scaffold35486_1_pt1 | contig 14724 bp, 17 predicted proteins | sample TARA_R110000851 | Tara Oceans TARA_R110000851 (sample SAMEA4397627) | marine metagenome | biome: Polar Biome; feature: [DCM] deep chlorophyll maximum layer (ENVO:01000326); material: water (ENVO:00002006), including particulate matter (ENVO:01000060) such as... | depth 17 m | reverse complement strand
TGCAACCCAGAACATTTGTGGTTAGGCTCAATGAAAGAAAACATAGACGACATGATTAGTAAAGACAGACACAATCATTACGGTAGTAGAAGTAGAGTAAAATGCGATCATTGCGATATGATTACTATCCCTAGTCTAATCAAAAGATGGCACAACGATAACTGCAAATATAAAAAGAAATAATAAAATATAAATACTTTGTTACTACTAAATAACACTACTACATTCTAGGAACTTAATGCATGAAGTCACAAGACCTACTCAGACAAAGTCCTTTATATGCCGCTATGTTACCTCAAATGCTGAGTTATCAAGTGTCATATCTTGGTGGACTACAATTTAAAAGACATGTACGCAAAAAGCGTCCATCGGAAGATTCAAATCTATACTTAGATTTAATCGAAAACACAGTTGCTCAACCTATTTGCCGTTACGTAGTTGACACTATTAATGACGTAGTATTTGAGCCAGGTATCAAACGTGATCTTAAATTCGCTACCCCTCAGGGTACAGCAATCAACCCAGACAATGTAGAGTGGTCACAATTGATGTTGTTAGATGCAGATTTGCAAAACAGATCAATGAATGCATTTATGGAGAACGTAGGTGACTTGACTTCTATATACGGACAATGTTGGGTGTTCGTTGACATGCCTAAAGAAAGTGAAGGCAATCTAGGCAGACCATATGTTGTTGCAATCAATCCTATATCAGTATGGGACTGGGACTATGACATCTATGGTGGAAGACCAGTATTACAATATTGTAAAATATTAGAGAACGAAGATAATGAGTGTTACTACTTTAAGTGTTATCACTTAGGCACAGAAGATTACCCGTCTTATTGGGTAAGTTACAAAGTTTCAAAAACAGCACAAGAAGATGATGAAGCAGAAATCATCGATGAAGGTACATACCCAGAAGGGATGGGTATACCAGGATTCATGGCATATGCTAAGATGGATCCAAGATCAATAGACTACGGTATTTCAGATATCGACTCTGCATCAGATGCAATGCGTGAGTACTACAAACTAGAATGTGATGCTTACACATCTATTCAGTTTGCTAAGACTCTAATCAGAGCAGACAAAGGCGTATCAGTTCCTGCACAAGCAGGTTCAATTGTAAGAGCAATGCAAGGACAGTTAGAGACTATCCCTGTTGATACTGGTGATGTTGAAAAGACAATGATGAAACAAAAAGAAGTTTTAGATCAAATAGAAAACTTGACAGGCTTAGGTGGACTAAGAATGTCTCGTCATAATGTACAATCAGGTATTGCTATTATTGAGGAACGCAAACAACTTCACAGAGTTGCAAAAGCGAAAGCAAGACTTATGGAAGTAGCAGAAGAACAAATCTTTACTTACGCCGCACGTTTTATGAACATGCGTTGGGCAGGTGAAGTTATCTATGCAACTGACTATGATGCACATGACACAAATTACAGAATCGCTGTTTATAAAGAAGCAAAAGCATTAGTACCAGATAACTCAATGGTTAATGACTTAATAACAAAAGACATCATTGCTATTTTAGCACCTGATGAATCTATTGCTCAATATGAACAAGCATTTATTGACACAGTTGAAGATCCAGTTATGCGTGATCTAATGACTGCTGACAATGAAAGAGTTTTAAGCCGTGATTTACAATCACAGATTCCTGAATATAATGATGATTATGAAGGGGAAAACGATGGTGATGAAGGCTTATCAGAGTTTGATGACAGTGGCCCTGGGACACCAGTAGCAATAAGAAACACTGGACCATCATACGCAACACAACAAGCAATTGCTGTGCAACTTAGCGGACCCATGTCGGGACGTTAAATACAATAACAATCGAATCGTTTATTACGTAAAATAGGAGAATTTAATGATTGATGAAAATATCGGTGGCAACGAACAAGCCCTGCAAGAAGATGCAGTAATGAGTAATGACAATAATGTTGATACTCAACAATCTTCAAGTGAAAGTACAGTGAACCCTAGTGCTATTCGTAAATCGCAAACTCAAGGTATTTTAAATGCATTGAGTAAAGCATCAGGACAGAGTTTATCTTCTGTTGAAGATGCAGTGCAATTTATAGCACAAAGTAAAGCAGTACAGACACAAGTCGGTGGCAACGTACAGCCAGTGGCGCAACGTCAACCTGAAATGCAACAGACTCGTTCTGTTTCTAATAATGATTTGCAAGAACAGTTTCAAAAATTACAGTCAGAGTTATCTTCAAAAGAGACAGCACTGAAAGGTAAAGAACTTGAATCTGATATCATGCATTCAATGGGTGATCGTTTCGATTCTGATCTTTCAGATTATGCTTTGCAAAAAGTTAAGTCTAATATTCAATGGAATGATGACAAAACTTACAGCATCGTAAATCAGAAGGGACAAGAACGATACGGACAAGACGGTGAACCATTAACGTTAAAAGATTTAGTAGAAGAAGTAGCACAAGGTAACCCAAAGTTACTTAAGCAAAATTCTAATACTCAATCTGGTTCTGGATTAAGACCAGGACAGAGTAGATTTGCAGGAAGCGACATAGACGCCATTCCTGACTATAGCAGAGATCCAGCCGCTTTTAAGCAATGGAAATCACGCAATGGTCTAGGACGTGGAGTTGGTCTAAAAGGTCTAAATGTAAGTGTCTCTGATTCTAGTCCTAAACGGAACTAATTTGTTTAAAGCCAATTATAATATTTTTAAAGGAGATTAATCATGGCATACGTATTAGGCGGCGCAAACGGTGAAGCATTTGGTTTCACTACAGCAATCGCAAATTTCGCATTGGAAGCAATGCATGAGTCACAAGGTCTTGTAGATTATACAAGAGTTGTAACTCCAAATCAGGGTGATACTTACTTAGTTCCAAACTTTGCGGCTATCACATATCAGGACTATGACCCATCCAATACCCCAGGTACTGGAGCAGGTGGATTCGGTTTCGGTGTTGCACCAGCGGCAGTCGAGCAAAATCCAGCATTAACGCAGGGTTCTATTCAAGCAACTCCAGCTGTAGCAGCCACAGCATTTGACGTTTTCTATTCATGGACTACATCATTTGAACTAGCGGCAACTATGGGTGAAGAGTTAGGTGGATCATACGGTGAAAAAGTTGACCAAAGAGTCGCGGCTTCATTTTTAGCATTCGGCGACACTGCTCAGGCAGCGGCAGCTAACACAGGTAACACAACAACTGTTGGAGCTGATGGCTTCCCAGTAATAGTGTCTTTAGGTTCTATGGAACTTGGACCACAAGGTGTTGCTATCACTAACCCAAGTGCTTTCGCAGATAACACTGTATTAGGTATTGTTCAAAAGATCAAGCAAAACTACACTGTTGCTAAACTTCCTGGAACACCAATTGTAGTCTTAGACTCAGATGGTAACGACGGAGTAGCAGGTTCTTCAATGCTTAGAGCATTGGCAGAACTATCAGGTGGTGCTGTAACTACAGTTGCTAACTCAGGTGGATCAGCAATTACTTCACTAGGTGAAGAATTACTTGCTACTGGACAGTTAACTAACTTATATGGTTGCAGACTTATCTTTAGTAACTTCCTATTAACACAAACTGTAGCAGTCGGTGGACAAAGAAACGTCAACAACATCGCATCAGATGTTAAAGTTGGTGCTTACTTCCATGAAACTTGTATCTTCACAGTAATCAAAGAAGGATTACAAGTGAAAATGGGCGAGAAACCAGGTGGACTACAAATGTGGTTAACAGGTCTTGCTTACATGGGTGCAGGAATTGCTGACGTAAGACGCGGTGGCGGTATTGCTATTGCTCAGGCTTAAGTTAAATTAAATTAGTATAGGAATTATATAATGTCAGTACCGTTTCAAAGAATCTCAAATGCAACTGTAGCAGATATAATCTTCTACGACCCTTCTGCTGAACGCAGAGCATCTCAGATGCAGATTGATTGGGACACTTACTTTAATGTAGGTTCACAAGAAATCTTGTATACACTTGAGTTCGGATGGTGGCCCGCTTATTGCGACACTGTAATGGGTGCGACACTATACGCTAATTTACCTAATGGTCAAATGATCTCAGCATTCAATCCAAGTCTTTTAATTAAGAATGATCAAACTTTAATCAGACTAGATACTTTTATGGCAGTGAAAATCTTCTATGAGAGTATCGTGTCTGATACTAGTAACGTTAACTCTGTTGACGCCGCTAACTATGGTCATGCTTTAGAAAGATACGAGAAAGAATGGGAAAAAGCACTACAGTTAATGAATTTTTATGATTTAAATCAGGATGCCCCTGATGGACCAACAACTAAGTTGGAAGAAAACTGGGTCGCAGATCCAGACTATTTCAACAATAATAGGAGATGGTTCTAAATGGCATTCGGTAATCTACCATTAGTTAACAAAGCAGGGATAGTAACATACTTAAAAGATGTTGCTAAAGTACAGACACCAATCATTGAAGTGTCAAGTACGTTCCCCTCAGAAGACGATAACATTGCTTATGGTCTTTATGTTGACGATGTAACAGAAAATGGCAGAACAGTAAATCAGTTAGGAATACAGAGTTGTGCATCTATGTACAACGCAGAAGATCAATTTAATATACTTTATATAAGTTTTCAAAATGATCCTCAAGCACCTGTAATTCTGAATGCAATTAACAACTTAGCTGGAAATGTTAATTTCTTTGATGGTTATACATCAGTAGAATTTGACAGAGACGTAACTATTGGGCAAAGAAGTGAAATACATAACTATACTTTTACTTTAACTCGACTTGAATTTAATAACGCTATCATTTCTTAAAGGAGAACAATCATGGCACGTATAGACGTAAACACAACAGGTTTTCAACCTCACTTGTATCTATCAGTGGACACAACAACTTTATATGACGGAACTGGTTCCGTTGCATGGGTTGGTGCACCGGTAAATGCATTGGATGTAATCTGTTTACAAGATATTACTGTTAATAACAGTACAGGTATATTCTCTTGGGTAGATTTCTGCTCAACAGATATGAACAAAATCACAACACCAGCAGATAACTCTATCTCAACCAATATGGTTGTAGACAAGGATACATTCTTTGGAGACGGTACTACCCCTCCAGTGACTGCACCTGACTATGGAGTTGCTGGACTTTCATCAAACAAAATCTATGTACAATGGGTTTTAGTGATGAATGGTGCACTCGATGCGGCAACTGTCGCAAGAGCCGGAGCGGCAAACGAAGGTATATGGTATAGAGGAACTGGATTTTTAACATCCATTGCTCCAACTGTATCACCTGACAGTCCTGTCTGGGTTTCACCATTAGAAGTCGCTGTAACAGGTGATATGACTACTGGTTTTGTAACTAGTTAATAACTTGTAACAAAAACAAATCGCAAGGACGCTGGAAACAGCGTCTCTGCTTTTTAACAATTAAAATAAGGATGAACAAATGAAAGAAGAACATGATGTCTGGCTTAAATCAGACGAAGAAAAACTTAGATCACTAATTAGTGACGAAGCAAAGATGATACCAATGCTTGATAACATGCAGGCAACAGTACGTCAACTTAAAGCAAAACAGCAATTCAGATTAGCATTGCTCAATCAATTACTAGAAGGTCTTCATAATGAAGGCTTGACTAAATAGTAATACAACAACTTAACTAAAGGAAAACAAATGAAACTATCAGAAATTACAACAAAACCCCAACTAATCGAAGTCCTAATAGATGACGAAGATACCGTAAAAGAATTCGGTGAGTCTTTATCTTTCTATACATGGGATAGACAGCCTATGGAAGTTTTTATTAAACTTGCAAACTTAGCATCAAATATCGAAAATCAAAATCCTAACATCGGCGATATGATTGGTGTAGCAAAAGAATTAATCTTAGATGAGAAAGGCAAAGAAATTATTAAAGGCGATACTATGATGCCAACTAATGTTTTGATTAAAGTTGTTCAAAAGGTTACTGAACGTTTGGGAAAGTAACATCTGACATCATTGATATGAAGTCCATGAAAATGAACTCAATCATGCAAATCGATGGGATAGGTAAAAGATATGGTCTGCTTCCTAGTCAGGTGATAAAAGATGCAGACACATTTGATTTATATATAATGGATGCGGCAATGTCATTTGAGAACTATCATAAGAAAAAACAATCAACTGGTAAAGCACCTATTCCAGAATATACACAAACTGAATTACTTGAACTAATGGGTAAATAGTAACATGGGCATAAAAGTTAACACAAAAGTATTTGACAAACGCATGAAAGAACTTGCGGGCTTGCCATCATTTTTAGTTGACGAAGCATTAGACATTACTAAAGAAAACACCCCTGTTGCATCGGGCAACGCAAGAAACAAAACAATTAAAAAAGGAAACAAAATTGTGTCTAACTATGCATATGCAGGTAGACTCAATGACGGGTACAGCAAACAAGCACCGTCAGGTTTCACAAAGCCAACAATTGAACAATTAGATAACGAAGCATCAAAATACGTTAGGAAAATTTAATTATGGCACAAGATATCAAAGTAGCATTAACGTTAGATAACAAACAGTTTAATTCTGCTCTTAAAACTAGTCAAAAGAAAGCAAAATCGTTTTCTAAAGACACTACTAAAGAAGTTAATGGTTTAACTACAGCATTTAAAGGCTTAGTTGCGGCAATCGGTGTCCAACAAATTATTGCTTTAGGTGATGAGTTTACTACACTTAATAACAGACTTAAAGCAGTAACAAACAGTCAAGAGGAAGCCGCAAGTGCATTTAACTTAGTACGACAAGTTGCTAGTACTACACGTGCTGATTTAGCCTCTGTCGCAAGTTTGTTCTCAGACATTACATTAGCAACAGAAGAAATGGGCTTGAGTCAACAAGAAGTTGCATCAGTTGCAAGTACATTCTCTAAAGCATTAAAAGTATCTGGTGCAGATGCAGGCGCCGCTTCAGGTGCTATTAGACAGTTTGGTCAAGCACTAGCATCAGGTGTCTTACGTGGTGACGAATTTAATTCTATTAACGAAGCAAACAGTAAGTTCATGGGTGAGTTTGCAAAAGCACTTGGTGTAACACGTGGTGAATTACGTGACATGGCTAAAGAAGGTGTCTTAACGTCAAACGTTATTTTAGCGGCGACAGCAAGAATGGCGGCACAAGTTGATGCAGATTTTGCTAAAACATCATCAACAATTGGTGAATCATTTGTTGCACTTAGAAACTCAATGATTGTTTTGTTCGGTACACTTGAACAAGAAACAGGTGTCTTTGGATCAATCGCAGATGGTATCAATAGAATTGCAACAGCATTAGAAGGTATAGGACCAGCAATTAAAGGATTAGCACAATTAGCAGGTGCACTAGCATTAGTCTTTGGTGGTGTTAAATTAATCAGAGGCGGACTTGGTGTATTTAAAACATTAGGTGATAGATTAGCCAACGTCGGCAAAGGCGCAGGACTACTCGCTCCAGCACTAAAATTAGTAAAAAGAGGATTTAATCAAATTCTCTTAATAGGTCCTATGTTAAAAAAGGCATTTGGCTTTTTTATAACTGGAGAACTTGTAAAGTCTATTCGAGCAGTCGGATTTGCTTTGTTATATTTCGGTAGATTTATAGTAATTTTTGGTGGTATTGGCGCTGTTATTGCTGGTGTTGCGACCGCAGTAAATATATTAGTCAAAGCATTATTTGGATTTAGTATTGTTGATTGGGTAGTAGAGAAATTTAAGGCTTTATGGGGATGGATGAGAAAAGTTTTAGTCAATCTTGGCTTAATGGATGAAATACAGAAAGACGTAACAAGTACGATAGAAGACAGTACAACCGCTATAGAAGACAACACATCGGCTCAAGATGACAATGCATCATCAATTATTAGTACTGCAAAAGCACTACAAACTTACGAAGAATTTTTAAAAGAATTAGTAGATGACTCTGCTGAAGCAGTTAGAATCTTAGGTTTCCAAGCACAAGCACAAGAAGACTTGCGTAAGATGTATGATGCAGGTACAATAAGTTTAGATCAATACAGAGAAGCACTAGACATGATTAATGCATCTATGATAGATGTATCAGAACGTTTAGAAGGTGCTACAGATGCTGTTAATGACTTTAATGATGAAATTGCAGAAGGTACAAATGACTTACAACAAGTATTAGATCAGTTAAACATGAATGCGTTTGAAAAATCACAAGACGATATCAGACGAAATTTAGAAGAACTAAGAGACGAAACACTTAAAGATTTAAAAGACGAGTTAGAAGGTTTAGATGTTGTTATAGATGCTGATGCAATCAAAACTATTACAGATAAGATGAAGCAAGTAGTAATAGACACAGACGCCGCAATTCTCAAACAACAAGATTTGGGTAAAGCAGGATATGATGCCTCACGTTTATTCTCAACTGGTTGGGCTCAAGCATTAACAGAATTTAAAGATAACATTGATGACAAAGCCTCAAAAGCAAAAGAAGTATTTACAACATTTACTAAAGGCGTAGAAGATGCATTTGTTAACTTTGCTAAGACAGGTAAACTATCATTTAAAGATTTACTAGATAGCATGGTAGAAATGTTAATTAGAAGTCAAGTACAAAAACTTATGAGTGCTTTACTTAGTACTACAGCAGGTGGTAAGTTCGGAGACATTCTTGGTAGTATCTTTGGTAGGGCACAAGGTGGACCAGTACAAGGTGGCACGCCTTACATGGTCGGAGAGAAGGGGCCAGAACTATTTGTTCCTAATTCATCAGGTCAAATCACTCCTAATAGTCAATTGGGCGGTGGTGGAACAACAAACAATACATACATAACAAATTCAATCAGTGCTGTAGATGCTAAATCTGTCGCACAATTGTTTGCTGAGAATCGTAAAACATTACTCGGTACAGTGCAAATGGCACAAAACGAAATGCCATACGGCTAAACAACAACTTAATAAAGGAAAAACAAATGAAAATTACAAGCGACAAACAAGTACCATCAACAGGAACATTAAATGTTTTTAGTTTAGGTGCAATATCTTTAACATGGGGACACATGTTCTCAGAAATCTCACTATGGTTATTACCACTTACATTTTTAATGTATGTGATTGGCTATGGTTCAGAGATAAGAAACGTAACTCAATTGCAAAGTTTCTCAAAGAAATAATAGGATTTACTTATGGCAGGCTTACAAACAATTATCAACAAATGCAATGCTATCAATATTGATCGCAGAAAAGTTGTTGGTATACAAATTACAAGAAACGAAGTTGCTAGAACTTCTGAGACTCCTACTTTTCAACCATGGAGAATGACTTTATCAATGCCTGCTAGTTTAGCATATCAAACTAATAGAGATTTGCTTGAAGCATTAGATACACTAGATAGAAACACACCTGAAGTAGTTACGTTTGGAAGTAATGCATGTCTATCTTGGATCTTTAAATATCAAGGTACAATCCCTGCAACACAAAGAAATACTATTAGTGTACAATCTTTTGTTGGTAACGTACTTACATTAACTAATTTACCTGCAGTTGCTTCAACAAGAGTAATATTTGAGCCGAATGATATTATTCAAATAGGAAACAATAACTTTCCTTTTACTTCTACTACAAGAGTAACAAGAGGAACAGGAACAACTGTACAAGTTATTACACATAGACCAAATATTATTACAAGTTCTGTTGTTAATAACACACTTACTTACGGAAACGACTGTAATTTTTACATGTTCTGTCCTAATATGCCTACATATACATTAGTACCAGGGGCCGCAACACGAAATTCAGCTGGCACCACTACAAATAATGCATTACTTGCTTGGTCTGATGATTTTCAATTATATGAATGGGTGGCAACAGCATAATGACACAGAATATACCAGAAGTACAAAATACCCCAGCAATAAAATCAGCAGAATTTGTAAAACTAACTGTTTTTAATGATTATTCTGACCCTACAGACACAACAGTCTATACATTTAGTAGTGCATACAAAGAAGAAACAATTGATGGCGTCGTTTATTTGCCTTTAGGTGGATTATTACAAGTAGGCGCACAAAACAGAGATTTACGAGTTACATCAGGTGACACAATTATTGCTTTATCAGGCATAGGCTCTGATAATATCTTTTTAGTACTAGGTACTAAAATCAGAGGTAGTGAAGTACAAGTATATCGAGGATTTTACAATGATTCAGACATCATTCAAACTGCATATAACAGATTTAGAGGCATCATTACATCATATGGTATAACAGAAGATCGCGGTGGCGACACTGATAATTTTACTTGTGCTGTAGCAGCCAGTAGTTATGTAAATGTCTTATCTAACAGAATAGCAGGCAGAAAAACAAACGAAGAAAGTTGGAAAGTATTTAATCCAACAGATACAAGCATGGATCAAGTCTATAGTATCTCAGGTGTTAACTTTGACTTTGGTGGAGATTCAGATTCTAAAAGAACTGTCGGTGGAGGCTCTGGTGGCGGGGGCGGCGGCGGTCGTAATCAACAACGATGATTATAAGAAAAGCAGATAAGTTTGATATAGACAAAGTTATTGATTTAGTCAAAAACTTTTATGATGCAGTAGAACTAGATTTAAAGAATTATGGTGATTTAGACTTAGAATATGTTAACAAGTTGTATCATCACATTATTTTAGGTGGAGGAACGTGCGTTGTGGCTGAGCATAATGACAAATTAGTCGGTATTATACTTGCATTAAAGAATCCAAACATATTTTACCCAACTAAAACAGTTTTAAACGAACTTTTAATTTATGTTGAGCCTGAACATCGCAAATCAAGTGCATGTTACAAAATGTTGTCAGCATACAAGAAAATAGCAGAAGAAATGATAGAAAATAACGAAATTACAACATATACAGTTACGAAAACAGAACAACTTGATCAGATTAAGTTTGAAAAGTTAGGATATCGTAAAACAGAAGAAGTCTGGGTAGCAGGAGCATAATATGGCAGTATTTACAGCAATAGCGGCTTATGTCGTAGCGGCAATAGGTATCACTGGTACTGCGGCAACGATTTTTACTGCAATCGGTGCAACTATCTTATCAGTTGGTGCATCTCGTTTGTTGATGAAACGACAAATGGGAAAAGCCTCAGGTGGAGGCGCAGGTGGTGCAAGAATACAGTTACCACCAGCAACAGAAAACAAACTCCCTGTTGTATACGGTAGTGCATACATAGGCGGTAGTGTTACAGACGCAAAAATTAGTTCTGACAACAAAACTATGTGGTATTGTGTTGCTATGGCAGAAGTCACAGATACAGGTGGTTATACTTTTGATACAAGCAACATTTATTACAACGGACTTAGAGTACAGTTTGGTTCTCAGGGCGTAGTTACTGGATTAATTAACAATACTACACCAGCAACAGTTGACACTAAAATGTCTGGTCAAATTCGCATTTATTTGTTTCAAAATGGTGCAACAACACCCGGACAAAATACAACACAAACTGCTCAACAGATTATGCAAGACACACAAATACCAGTTGGTCAACGTTGGACAGCAACTGACTTAATGACTAATTGTGCATTTGCAATTATTAAAGTAGATTATAATGCAGAGAAAGGAACAACATCTTTAGGTGGTTTGACTGCAAGAATTACAAACAGTTTAGATGAGCCGGGTAGTGTACTTTTAGACTATATGCAAAATCAACGATATGGTTGTGCTATACCTACAGCACAAATTGATGCTGTATCTTTAACTAATTTAAACACATACTCAGATTACAATTTACCTTACTTTACGCCAGGTGGTGGTAGTACAACACAAAAACGTTACAGAATCAATGGACCCATTGCTACAGGAAACGATTGTTTAACTAACTTACAAATAATGGTAGATAGTTGCGACTCATGGTTGCAATATAGTGAATTCTTAGGTCAATGGCGTGTAATTATAAATCAAAGTTACACAGATTATACGACTATAAATGATTTGTTCTTAGCAGATTCTAATAATATAGTAGGAGGCATAAATGTCTCTCCTATTAATCTAAATGAAACGTTTAATCAATTAGAAGTTGCATATCCAAACGAATCTATACGAGATCAGACTGACTATCAGTTAATTAATCTATCTGACTACGCATCATCAGTTATGTCGCCTAACGAAGCCATAAACAAGTTAGACGTAGATTATCCTGTAGTTAACACATCAGTACAGTCTGTTTATTTAGGTGTAAGACGGCTCTTACAGAGCAGAGAAGACGTAACAATTACAATGCAGTTAGATTACTCTGGTATACAAGTAGAAGCAGGAGATGTAATTCGTGTTAAACAAGAAGTATATGGATGGGACGTTTTAAACAGTGGTGAGGGTAAACTTTTTAGAGTTGCAAACGTTACAGAAGAAAAATATCAGGACGGATCATTAGGCGTAAGAATTACTGCATTTGAGTACAATGATACTGTATATGCAGATACTCCTTTAACAGCATTTTTACCCGATCCTAACACAGGGCTTGCTAATCCAAACATTATGGATATTCCTAGAGCACCTAGATTATTTTTAGATAATAACAGACCAGACGGTGTTTCAACTTTACAGATTACTGGAGAAGTGCCTAACGTAGGTCTATTTACGCATTTAGAATTTAATTATGGTACAAATACTAATACTGATACACATACACTTTATACACGTGTAGAAAGTGCTGTAGGTGAGCCATTAACGCAGGATCTTACTGCTGATCAATTGATCATCGGTCAACATTACACAATTAAAACATTCGGTACTACAAGCTGGACAACTATAGGTGCAACTGGAGTAGATTTATCATTAGCACCCCTTAGTTTCTTAGAAGTAGGTAAACTTTACATTATTGTTAGTGCTGGTACAACAAATTGGTTGGCTGTAGGTGCTATTTTAGGTGTTTCAGGAGAATCATTTATTGCAACTGGTACAGGTGACGGAGATGGTGTTGCTGTATTAAAAGATTTTGTTGCTACAGGAACAGGAACGTCAGATAGTGAAGTATACACAAGTTTTCAAGTAGAAATGAATGATTTACCAGATAGTGTTTATTATTGGTCTGTTAGTGCAAAAAATCAAACTCAGGGCGTAACAAGTGTTGCAAGTGGCCCAATAGCATGGGACGGATCTGTAGTATCTGCACCAATTAGTACGACTATTTGTAATGTAAATTCAACAGGAACTACAATAACATGGACACCAGCAAATGATACACTAGCGGCTGGTGGTAGAGCCACTATTATTAGTGGTGCGGGAGACTTTGTTGCATCGCCAACAACGTTTATTGCTACTATGACATCTAATGTTGAAGCAGAATTAAATCAAGCACCCAGTATTGCTCTTGTAAATGCGTGTGTAGAATTTAACTATTTTGATGCTAATAACGATCAAGGTGGTATAACAGGTAATACAATACAGTCTAATACTATAACATATAATAATATGAGTAGTAGCGGTGATATGTATGCACAGGCACGTATTTCAAACTACATTTATCAAACGTCTGATGCTGGTAACACAACAGTTATTCCCCCGACAGATTTAACTACATATGGTGCACTTAGTACAATTAATACTAATAGACCAAAATATTTAAATGTAGCATATTCAGGTACTACAAATGATCTTTACCCTTATTATCAAGGAACATCTTCTACGGCAGATGGATACCTTCAGAGTTCTACAGGATCATTTACTCCTGCATTGGCGGCTCAGTTAAATTTTACTAATGGTCTAAAAGACTTTTGGTGTATAGAATATAAAGTATATGATAATGACATACGTATACCTGTAGAAGAAAATGTATTGTGTGAATTTGCAGGCCAGTTTGTATCAGACGTGGATTGTACAATACAGTTTGGAGCCTTTGCTGTCTTTAACTTAGCCTCAGATAATATGGCTATGGATTCAGAATCTTTTGACACTTTTGATCTAAAAGCAAATCAACCAACTAGAATTGACTTAGAGAGAAAAACATCATTACAATCATCTACACCAGGAGCTTTTAACATAGGTACTGGATTTGCAATACGACTAATGACATCAGGTGCAAATGTTATTGCAGTACAAGGGGACTTTAACAACTATCGACTTAAGGGTGGAAACTAAGTCTAATTCTTAGAATATACAATATGAATAAATACAACATTAACAGGAAACAATTATGAGTTTACTACTATCAGGCGCTAAAACGATCACCTTCGCCGGGACCGAGATGCAATGCCTAGAAATTTATACAGGCGAAGCATACACAATTGGATTAAACTTTACAGATGCAGGTGGAACAGCAGTAGATATTTCTACATGGGGACTTGTTCCTTCTGTAACATACTATTCTGTTGATACTGTTACATATAATGATGACTTAGGTCAAATCGATTTAGGTAACATTACATTAGACAGTCCTCAAGGTACTGATCCAACTACATTAGCAGTAACAACAACTAGTGGTGTAGGTGGAACAGCAGTTCTTTATGTACCAAATGATCTAACAGATGGTACAAATGACAGACCTACTGTACCTTTAGTAAATGGTAAATCAGATCCTTCTGTTTTAGCAATTATTACCATTACAATAACAAGAGCAAATGCTGATAGTGGTGCAAACGATATTAGTAAAGAACCATTAGGATTTATAGTTAGGTATCAATAATGGCAGCAATCAACGCAAATATAGTAGTTGAGCCGATCACTTTAAATGTAACTGACACATCAATTACGCA
>TARA_R110000851_G_scaffold46776_1_pt1 | contig 14728 bp, 21 predicted proteins | sample TARA_R110000851 | Tara Oceans TARA_R110000851 (sample SAMEA4397627) | marine metagenome | biome: Polar Biome; feature: [DCM] deep chlorophyll maximum layer (ENVO:01000326); material: water (ENVO:00002006), including particulate matter (ENVO:01000060) such as... | depth 17 m | reverse complement strand
CGCTTAGCATGTATATTGGCATACAAACCTTTTCGTTTTTTCTTTCTAGGCATCTTTACTCCTAACTTATATTTATTTTGAATACTTACTTAATATTAATGAAACTAATTGTGGCAACGTAGACATAGGAAGACCATACTGAGGAGTTCTCTCTGGGTCAACCATTCTTATAGCTCTTTCCCCACCAGGCAATCTTTTTTCGTACAATTTAGCAGCTATTTCTAGTGGCTTCATTGCTTCAGCTTTATTTTGCATAGAAAAAGGTTTATTTACATACGCACTTTGACGCATTTGATTTATTTGCTCTGGAGTTAACAGTCTTGTAATCTCTTCTTCATAGGTTCTTTTTGGTGTTTGTTTTGGTGGATTTTGAGAAAGTCTTGCTTTCTCAAAAATACCTTTAGCTAAATCTTTTAGAGACGAACTTGCTGTTGAACTGGTAGCTTGAGTCTCCCCTGTTAATTGTTTTTGAAGTTTTTTAAATGCTTCAAATTTACTAGCTGCGGAACCAGCTTTTATAGTACCAGCTACACCACCTCCACCTAAGAAACCTTGCAATATATCTTCAAGGTCTCCTTGGGTAAATTCTGCAGTCTGCCTTCCAAACATACCTTCACCAGCAGGCATTATAACTTGACTTCTTCTTTGTTTTTGTGACTCCATTATTTTGTCAATAGCGCTTGTGGCTACTTCTCTACCAGTAGGTAAATCAGAAGACTGAGAATACCTTCCTCCAGTTAAAAGACTTAATAGTGTTTGTTCTTTAGGGTTCATCTCTACCTTTCTGCTCTAAGCATAGCTTCTTCTTCAGCTACTCTGCTATTTTTTCTTATTATTCTTTCATAAGCCGCTTGAAAATTAATATCGTACCCAGTTATTGGAACCTCTGGAAACTTACTGTTCCATTGCTTTATATCTTTAATAACTAAATCAGTATCTCCCTTAATAAGCTTATCTAAAAGTTTTATTTTTAATTTAGATTTTCTTTGCTTTAAACCTTCTAATTTCTGCTTGGGTGTTTGCAGTCCAGATATAGCTCTTGATGGTATAGTACCAAATACAGGAGCTATTGGCTTTAGACTTCTTCTTAAAGCTATCTCTCCAAATCCAAATGTTTCTACATTTTTTTGTAGTGCAACAAGACCATCAGTTACTTTTTCTAAGTCACTTAGTATCACTGGAGTTATAGTAAATTTTAAAGATGAAACTAAATCTTCTGCCTCTAAAATATCTCCTAAAACACCAAAAGTACCAACTGATTTTAATTTGTCTTTTACAAAATCTAATCCTTCTTGACTTTCTATAAAAGTTTCTTCTCCAGTAAGACCTTTAATATAAGCACTTCTTAACTTTTCTACTCCCCAGCCTCCTAATGTTCCTCCAACTATAAGCCTTAATGGAACCATTACGTTTCCAGATTGTGCGACTTCTCTGTCAAGAGTTCTTGCTAGATAGTTAGCCTGTTTATATCCAAACCTTTTAAAAATAATCCACGGTCTCCACATTGGATTGTTAAAAAATATAGGATCACTTAGTATATCTTTTTGGAGCTGAGTTTCTTTAGCAAACTTATACATACCAGAAGACAATCCTTCTTGAGAAAGTTTTTTGCTAGAGTCAATTCCAAATCTTTTTAAGTTTCTATTAGCCCAATTTCTTCTAGCTTTTATCGCAGAACTGTTAGCTATCTTGTGTAAATCTCTTATAAAGATTTCTGCAGTTGAAGCAGCAACTAGGTTGTTTGCATAGTTTACACCTTTAAAACCAGATATGGTTGCTAACGCATTTGATATATTGAGAAGAGAATTTTTAGGATTCTTAACTGCTTGCTTTATAGATTTTTTTATACCCTCTCTTGACCTAAGATTTAAATCTGTGCCAAGTAATATGTCTAAAGAGTTGTGGTATGTAGAACCAGTTGCTTCTAATTTTTTTCTATTAGCTTTACTTCCTAATCTTATAGCCCCTCTTAAAGTTCTAAGATATCCAGCTTCCATAGCAGTTGATATTGTAAACTGACTTAAGTTTGGTATCGTAGCTGTACCTAAAGCTATCTTAGTAGACATCTCAAAAGCCATTATGTTTTCAGCCAATCTTTTACCAGTAGGAGAATAGTTTTTATATGGGTCTGATTCAATAAATCCAGTAAACTGACTCCACACTGTGTTCATAGCTCTAGCTTCAGCTGGATTTTTTTGAGCAATCTCAGCTACTAATGCTTCAGCTCTTTCTCCTTTTAATCCAAACCTAGAAGCTATCTCTACTCTTCTAGCTAGTTTCATATTGTAGGAAGTAAGAACTTTTAATGCATCTCTTTCAAGAATTTCTTCTGGTAGTTTAAACTTCCTAGATTTTTCTAAATTTCCATAAGGGCTTAGTTGTTGAGTAAACAATTCATTTTGAAGTTTTTTAAATGCATCGTAATAAGTCATTCCTTCTTTGTTTACTAAGTATCGAATTGTATTTTTAGATTCTCTACTAAATTCTGATTCAACTTTTCTTTGTATAAATTTATTTAATTGACTTACTGATTTTTCTGGAAGACCTACTTCTAATAAAGCTGCTCTCTTACCAACTAATGACATAATGTCGTTGTTAATAATATCTGCTATATCTCTTCTAATCATTTGAGGAAAGTAATCAGCCCTATAATCAGCAACTTTTATACCCTTACCCCTAGCATACTCATACATATCGTCAAATATGTTTCTTATTTCCCTAGTCTTTAAAGATAAGTCTCCAGATAATTTTTCTTTACCTTCTAACGCATTTGATATCTGCTTTAGTTGGGTTTCACTTAACTTTGATAACTGCTTATCTACTCTTACTTGGTACTTTTCAAATGTTAATTTTGTAGCAATATCTGCTTTTTCTATATTATCAATTAAAGTCCTAGAAGTTAATTGTTTTGCTCTAGACCTTGCTGGTAATAAAAATTCTATCATTGGTCTAGGTAAAACGTGTTCTAAAAAACCTCTTTGGGGTAAATCTGCTAAATCTAAATATCTCTTTTTATACTCTCTTATCCTGTAATCAGCTGTTATTTGCTTAGAATATTCAGTTAACTGAACATTATCCATGTCATCAAGCTTAACTCTTTCTCCCATTTTTTTATTGGTAGCAAACCTTCTATTAGATTGTATTTGGCTATCTGTATAACCACTTTCTATCTCATATAGTCTGTATTTTTCTAATAAAAAATCTCTATCAGCAGCTGTTGTATATTTTTTTCTAAATACATCTTCTTGTAGTGAACTTTTCTTACCAGTCTTATTGTCAACAAGATTAAATCTTTTAATTTTATTTTTATCTATAGTGGCACTAGATATCTTAACAACGTCAGATGGATTAGTTTTATTTTTATATAGATTGGAAGTACTTTCTATTTTTATTTCTGATTGAACTTGCTCTGTAGCTAATCTTTGAGCTAGTGGCTCTAATTCTTTTCTTTGCTTCTCAGATATTTTGCCTTGTAATTTTCTATTAGCTAAGTGTAATCCAGTATGTGCGCCTCTTAAGCCCATTACCGTTCCAATAGAGTATACAAAGTCTTGAGGTGTTGGGATTCTACCTTCTAAAGCAGGAGATATTACTCCAAAAGCTGTTCCTTCTTGTAAGACTCTAGCAGCCTGGCTTGACCCTTTCATTCCAGCTCTAACACCTATGCCAGAGGTTACTGCTCCCAACAAAGCTCCTTTAGCTGACTCAGTTAAAACATCTCTATAATCCACACCTGAACCTTCTATCTGCTGACTAAGAGCATTGGCTACACCAGAATAAGCTCCGAATCCAGTAGCTCCACTAACAACTCTTTCTACTCCTCCATTAACTATAGCGCGTGTAGCTTTTTTAGAAACTCCAGAACGCATTAGTTGTTTAGTAGCCATCCTACCAGCTCTTTTAGTAGCAGACTTTAAGGCAAGACCAGCTGCTCCACCAGTACCAGCCATCAAAACAAGGTCTGCTGGCATAAACAAGCTAACCATAGATGAACCTATGTCTTGCAATATGCTTGGATTATAATTGTCTATTTCAAAAGGCTTTGAGCCTATAGCTAATTCCCTAGCCATTCCAGTTACTGATTCATTGTAACCTTGTTTTACAAAATCAGGCAACCATCCCAACACATTACTTTCAAAACTATCACTTCGTTGATACTCTTGTGGGTTAGGTGTACCAGTACTTCTTAGTTCTTTTAATCGAGACTGTACTAACGACAAGCTTCTGTTAAAAGAATCATCTTGATTTAAAAATTCAGACATATTTTAAATACTTCTGTAATATTTTCTTAAAGCCTTTATTCCTGGCTCACTATTTAACTCTTCAGCAGAAGAGAAGCCTAGCTGTTTTGCTAAATTTGTTGCAAAAGTATACTCTTCGCTTGATACTCTGTTAAGACCTCTTGATTCAGCAATTCTATTTTGATTAAATTCTTGAGTTATTATTTTTCTTAACCTACCCGCATTTAATTGCTCTCCACTAAATTCACCAGAAGGTATAAACCCAAGTTGTTTAGTTTCTGGTTGTTCTTGAGGCATAATTTGCATTCCTGTAATTGGAGTGTTTGGGTCGTACTGAGGAAGAGGTTTTGGTTTAGGTTTTGGTTCACCTCCTGCCTTTCTTAACAATAAATATTGTTCTAATTCTTCTGTTTCTTCTGTATTTAAAGTTCCAAGAATAGTTTCATCTATCTCTCCAGAAAGACCCATTTGATTAATAACTTTTTGAGTATTAGGAGAGTATTTATATTCACTACTGCTTTCTTCGGTTGAAAATAATTCTTGCTTTATAGTCTTTTTTTGCTCCTGTAAAGCTAAAATTTGATCTTGAACTGCTTTTACGCTACCAGGTTGAACTGATTCAAGTTTTTGCGCATTTGTTAACGCAGTAGTTGACAAGGAAGCTATTTGTTTATTTATAGTCTGATAATCATTATAAGCTAATTTTCTTGGTTGAGATGCTTTATCTATTTCATTAGCCATAATAATTTGATATGACTTATTATAAACATCGTCACTTGAATTTATTTTTCCTATCATAGAATCATAAGCTTTTTGGTCTATAATTCCTATTTCAAGAGCAGTGGATATCTCAGCTTCCCTTGAGCCAGTCACTGACCTTATATCACTTATAATTCCCTCTAATCTTGCTATAGCTCTAGGACTTTTTATTGATCCAGAGCTTAACATTGAGCCTGCTTTTGCTAATCTAGAATCATAGTCAAGTGTTTTTTCAATAACAGAAATAGCAGAAATATCTGTATTATACCTATCAGTTTTTTCTGTTTGAGTCTCAAGAAAAGTTTGTTTTTCACGTTCAAGCTTATATTGTCTGTACCTATCTTTATCCTGTTTAATTATTTGGTTTTGTCGCAAATTAAATTCATCATCAGCTCTTTTATTTCTTGATTCTCTATCAGCTTGTCTTTCATTTAATAAATTAGTTTGAATAGTTTCTCTTGATTCTCTATCAGCTTGTCTTTCATTTGCTGCTAGCTGTTGATTTATAATCCCAGGTATAGTTACATTCATTAACCTGTCAAAAGCATTCTCACTGGGTAGTCTATATCTTATAGCCATTTTAATTCCTTAATTTAATTTTATTAACCAAGAGGGTTTTGTTCGTAAAAATACGGATTTCTAAGAATTGAGTTGTCAATATTGCCCATACCTGTGGATGATGTATTTATGTTTGAAAAAATATTGCCTTGAGTTGGGCTAGTATTGCTATACAAACCTTTTCCTCCAGATGCACCGCCTCCAGCAGTTGAAGTAGTTAATGTGTCGTCTCCTGTTGGGTCTAAAGCAAATATGTCTTGAGCTCTTCCAAAAGTACCTGTTATATAATTTTGCAATAAAGAAGTTAGACCTGCTCTTTCTCTTCCTTCTTGCTGTTCAGCTGCAAACATACCAGATTCTCTTCTACCCAATAAGTCTTGCAATGTTTGACCAGCTTTTTCACTAGCCTGAGAAATTTGTTTTTTAGTTGCTCCAAATGTAGCACCACTTCTACCAGAAGCATCTTGTATTTTTTGAGTAGCTTGACCTAATCTCCCAGTCAATCCGCTATATCCAGACTCAAAACCTTCTTCTACTTTACCGAGTCTTCTAGCTAAATTTTCAGGAATTTTACCAGCAGCTTCCATAAACCTATCTCTATCAAATGTTTGAAAAAACTGAGAAAAATTCTCAGCTTGTTCTCCAGTAAAACCAAGAGTTTTAGCAACTAGGCTACTATCTCCAAATAAATTTTGATATTGATCAAATCCAGATCGTTGTAATAATTGTTGAAAATTCATTTCTACCTTCCTCCTAATATATCAAAAAAATGTTCTCTACCACCACCCAAAGGTTCTCCAGTTATTGGGTCATATACAGTTTGTGGATTTGTAGCTCCAAGGCCAGTTAATGGGTCTATAACTCTATCTCGGGTTTGACCAATATTAAAATCTGTTAGAACACTACTAGGGTTTGAAACAGATTCTACGTCTAATAAAGGTGCAATTTTTTCCGTAGGCATAAACTTACCGCTAGGCAACTTGCTACTAAACTCTGGAAAAGCTTTTTGAAATTGAGATGCAGTAAACGCATCTCCTATAGCTGAAAATAATGTATCACTTGCAAATTGCTGATTAGCTCTTTTTATAAAATCGTTTGTTGATTTTAAATTTGAAACTTGGTCTTTTCTAGTTTGATTGTAAAACATTCCTGGTTTTGTATAAGATTGTACTTTTGGTGTATCTCTTCCTCCAAAAATAGTTCTCATAGTAGCGCTACCAAGTCCAGCTCCTAGTGGGCCACCGAGAAGAAACCCACCACCAAATCCAATTGCTCTTAGAATTGCATTTTTTTCAGCTTGCTTTGCAGCATAGTCTTCTGACTCAAGAGTTCCTTCTGTAGTTTCTCTATCTCCAGCTCTTATATCTGCTCGCTCTCCAGCTGCAGTCCCAGCTAAATTTGCTCCAGTAGAAGCATAACCAGCCCTTGTACTAGCTCCAACAGTTGCAAATAATTCTTCTAAAGTCATATTAACTCCTTGTAAATTCTATGTAATGCCATGCGCCTAGCTCTTTTCTATAAAGCCTAACCTTACCATTACTTGTTCTAACTACTCTCTCTTCTCCATCATTACCAGATGTAGCTGGAGGGACACCTCTTTGAAGTTTAGTTTTAACTCCTTTAGAGTTGTATAAAAATCTTTTTTCTCTATCAATAGGCATTAAGAAATTCTCTTTCTAATTGGTCTATATTCTACACCTACGTTGTTTATTCTTGATTCAGAAGTACCTCCTAAGTCTAGCTGTATTTGAAAAGAAGATGCTGATATAATCGGACTAACAGTTATATTTTGAACTTTGTAGCTACCGCTAGTACTGTCAAGATTTCCTATGTTAGCAGTTTGAGGTTCTCCAGATGTATCTATGTAAGAACATTTAACAGAAGTGTTATTAGCTGCGCTTGTTAAATATTCAATCGTAACAGAATAAATCTTTTTTGTTATATTTGGCAAATCAAAATCATCATTTTTTAATTTTATATCAAATGTATCTATAGAATCTGGCTCTCCATCGTAAGAAAATAAATTACTCACACCAGACTGAAATGTCATATTGTTATATGCATCTGTAATAATGTTTGTTTTGATTGCGTCAGCAACTAAATCTTCTATAAATGTAAAGCTATTAGTTATAAAACTATAAACATAAGCATCACCACTTGTACCACCAGAAGCAGCAGCATCTCTTAATATAACTAAGTGTTTGTGAGTAGGCTGATAACCTATCATTGTATCACTGTTTACAAAACCTGTCCAATCTGATTCTAATATTTTAGTTTGCAAATTTCTTATCTGTGAACCATCATAAAAAAATAAACCATTTTTATTTACCCATGCTAAACCAAAATCTGTTTTAACTACAGCTGCGTGAAAGTCTACTCCCATATTTTTATGCTCTGACTCTAAAAACCATTGCGTATCTGAGCCACCACCAATATTTATTATGTAAAGAGTTTTTTCTTTGTAAGCAAATAATCTATCAGCATAAGCTTCTAGCTTAATAAATTCTTCTCCGTCATTAACACCGATATCAATAAAATTAAAAGAAGGGTATGTGTCAAACCTATTAACTTCGCTATACATTATTGTATCTGATTTAACCTGAAGAGTATTGTTTGCATCATATCTTTTTACATTAGCAATAAATGTTCTTCTGTTCGTTACTACGCTAGTCTGATAGTTTTCAGCATCTTGCCCAAGAGATATATATTTCTCATCTTGAGAAAATCCATTTATAGACTCATAGGTATCTGCATTAATAGATGTGCTAGTAAACCTAGATATAACAAAAGGTGCGTTTGAATATTCAGCTGTCCAAGCTACATAGCTTCCAGAAAAAGAAGGTCTACAGCCCCTAGATATATTAATATCACCTAACAATACCCACTCATCATCACTACCAGATATCCTACTGTAAATCCTTCCACCAGTAACTCTACCTGGAAATCTGCTGTTACCATTATGGTCAGCTCCAAATAACTCAGTTGCCATAACACTACAAGTTAAACTGTCATTAGCTGATATGGCTACAGTTCCAGCCATTTCAAAAGGAAGTGATTCTTGAGTATTGTCATACACAAAAGTGCTAGCAAATTCATAAGTTCCAGCAATCCAAGAGCCACCACTGCTGTTTGTGTTTATATCCAAATTCCATCCTTTACCAGAAGGAGGATATAAAGTCCAAGTGTGTGTATTTGTAGCCCAAGTAGCACCACCAGCTGAAGTAGCAACTGTATCGTCATCTGTCCTGCTTATTATAACATCAAATTCAGAACCAGCAGAACCCTTTGTATCGTTATTTATTGCAAAATACTGACCACCTCCAAATGTTAAAGTTTCATTTGTTCTATCAAGCGTTGCAACTACATTTAATTGAAAAGTTGTTGCATTTGTAATTGACTTAACGTAAGAGCTGGCTGGTATTCCAGTCCCAGTAACTTTCATTCCTACTTTAAGAAGCGCTGTACTGTCCATTGCAACAGCTGTTTCATCGTCTTGAACATCACAGGTTGCATCTGTAAAATCAGTTCCATTTAATTCTGTTCCGATTGAAGCTGCCTCAAAAACGGTAGACGTATCTGAGTTTAAAATAAGTGAGTTGCCACTAGAATTAACACCGTTAAAATAAATATCTTTACTAGCTATACCAGCTGTTGGTTTAGTTAATTTAACATCGGTAACTTGAAACCCAGTAGGGTATGCACTTCCACCTGGAGTAAGTCCAGACCAACCTCCACCTCTTTCTATGTAACAATAGTGCTTTATAGCGTTACCTGTGTTAGTTATTTTTGTATCGCAAATTCTTACTCCACCATCAGCAACGTGATATATTATTTGTCCACCTGTATTTGAACCCATATCTATAGCTTCAGACCAAGAACCTCCAGAGAAAAAAACATCTATTCTTGTATCAGAAGTAGCATCTGTATCTGCTAAAAAAGTAGCAACTGTTGGAGTATTTCCACTAGCGTTGTAATCAAACTTAGTTTGAAACAATCCATACCCAGCTACAGAAGCATCAATAGTTCTAGCAGAATAATTACTTGTATTAGCAGTTGCCTTACCACAAGACTTAATTATACCAAACTCATCTACAATAACATTATTAGCTTGAGCTAGTTCGTTATCTGCAATAGAGCGTGAGTTAGTCTTAGTGTTAAGACCACCATCAAAACGTGTATATGTTTTAAACTGTTTAGGCATTATTTTTTTATCTCAAAATGTACTAAGTCATCAAACTTATTATCTTTGGTCTTGGTGTCCATATCCCAGTCTCCGCCCCATCTTATTTTTAATCCCATCTCTTTAGCAACTCCAAGAACGTAACCGCCAAAGTAATGAAACCTATCCCTATCATCCCAATCAATAGGATAAGGAGCAACGTCAACAGCAATACTGGGACTTTTATTATGCTTACCATTCGGAAACTTAAGTTTACTATTTCCTCTATTATATGCCGCATCTTGAGCTTTCTGTCCTCTATGACCTTCTAATACTGTGCAATCAAAACCTTCTACTACCTCTTCAAACAACTCAATCAATCGTTCATCGCAAGTATATAATTTACCTTTACTTTTTGTGCTAAATCTTGGCATTACTTACCCTTAATTAAACCTTCTATTAAATCAGTAACAACATCGACACACTTCTCAAAAAAGACTTGCTCTTTGTCTTCACTTACAAATGGAATATCAATCTTCTCATTAATTTTTGTAGCGATTGTCTTAGCCATTTCATCTGAAGTAAGTTGATCAACCATTTGTTTTTTAATTGTATCTGCTTGACTTTCAGCCGCAGCTACTAACATTTCTTTTAAGCCCATTATTTTCTCCTAATCTCATTATTTGTTTTAACTATTAAATATACTAAAGTTGCAACAGAAACAGCCATTTGCAGTAACATTGGTAAGTTGACCCACCAAACACCTACTCCAACCATTCCATTAATTACTGCCTTAGTTGAATCTATCATTCTATCAACCAGCCTTTCCATTAATACGACCTTTAAGGTACGCTAAATCATCGGTTACATCGTTTAACTCTTTAACTATATCTTCTCTATGTCTCTGTCCTATATCGTCTGACTTGTTCCATCTCTCTATTAACTTTATAGTTATCCCTTCTACATTCTTTATTGTAGATTCTATCTTAGCTATCGCTTGTCTTATGTTATCTAAATCTTCATTTTGAGCTCTCTGGCTCTTCATTAGATTAACTATCATCAGTACAAACAAAGATACGATAACACCTACAGCACCGTACTCAGCGTATGTTTCAATCATTTAATACTTTCTTCGTCGCTTTTAAACCAATTAAAAATAAAAATCCAAGCATTACTTGCAGGAGCATCTCTTGTCTAATACTAAACGCTAGCATAACAGACATAATAAATTTTCCTGCAAGAATTGCTTTATCAATCACTATTTCCCAACAATCTTTTGGGCTTTATTATGTGACTGTTTAAAGGTTTTACCCTTTCTCATTTCTGATGCCATCATTGACAAGTGCTTTTTAGTATGATGAACCTTATGTTTCTGCATTTGCTTTTTTTGCATAACAGATAATCCATTAAGGTTTACATTCTTTAAGTCCTTAGCCATACTACCAACTTTTCTTTCTAATCCAAAGTATAAAAAACATACTAACCTTTACCAGACTCTTGTTCTTTATTGTAAGGATATTTATTTTCTTCAGACAGTGCAGCTTTAAGTCCATCTACAAACGCTTGTCTGCCAAATTGTAACTGCTGAAGATTAAATGTTGTTGTATCAATCTTTCTGTTTAAATCAGCAATGTGATTAACCATTGTTTTTTGGTCATCGTTCATTGAATTGATATCGTACTCTTTCCCATCAAGGTTTAACATTGGGGCATTTTCTTTTTTATTTTCTTTTTTAGCCATTATATTTCCTTATTTTCTTTTTAGTCCTAACTTTTGCATTAGGGTTTTGTTTTCTTCCTCAAGTTTCTGTATATGCTGCGATTCCATTCCTTCAACACTAGCAGTTAACACAGTAACTTTATCTTCTAAATCTTCTATTCTTCTTCCTTGTTCTGCAAACTTCATCTGTGCTTGATACCAAGAGCCAGTAACGATAGCTATTAGTATACCAGCTTTAATTAATAGAGCTACGCTTATATGTACTTCGCTATTTGCGTTAATTCCGCTCACTTTGTATACCAATCAATAGATTCTTTAACGTCATCTGTTTTTAAGTCAAGATTTCCATCAAAATTTGCTTTCCAAACTTTTACTTTTTTACCATTTCTAAATAAAACTACACTAGGGAAGTTTCTTAATCTTAGTTTCCTAACAGTCTCAGGAACTTTTTTTGAAGGTATAATCATCATCTGCGTTCCCATATAAGCACTATCACCATCTACAATAAACTTACCTTGATAAAAGTTTTGTTTACTATCATTTGACCATTCAGCAGTAAACCTTACTAAATGCATTCCTTTATAAATAGCACCATAGAAATTTTTATCAGTTACCTCTTGTTGACTAAATACTAATGATAATAATAATAATAACCTCATTTTACTTTAATCCTTAGCTCAATTACTTGTTGCTTTAAATTTTCAAGCTCTTCTTGCAACTCTTCAACAGAATCATAGATTTCATCTTGCGTATCTTGAAGGTTTCCTACTTGTTGCTTATACTGCTCATAAGATGGACTCCAATTATATCCTTCTGCTTTACTTGGATATTCTTGAGAAAATAACGATAAAGGCACAGGCAACTCTTTAGCTTCTTGTATGTCTGCTTGTAGCATATACCACATTCCAATAAGACTACTAAGACCCATTCCTCCAGCTATCATAGTTTGTAAGGACAAAGTAAACTTTGAACCTAGTATCTTTTCTTCGCTTATTTCTTTATTCATCTTCAGTCCTTGGTTTTGGCCTAGGTTTAGGTTTTTTGTTAATAACTACACTTTTAGTGTACACAGGTGTATGCATATGTCTTGTGTCCCAGTATCTATAGTCATTTGTATTCCAACCGATAGCATACGCATTAGGCATATAGCGATATTTAAATGCTGAAGTATTATAAACCTTTACTACTCTACCACTATCTGTATAAGTAATGGTTTGATAGGGTACAGGCTCACCTAAGTCAAAGCCACTAATCATCATACCAACTGCTAGTCCTATAATAAATTCAATCATCAGTTACTGCCATTGTTGATCCTTTGAGCATCTATATACAAATCATCATATATGCCCAAACTATCTGCTTGCCAAATAACTTTTTTCATTAAGCTATCTATCTCAAACATTTCTTGTGCCAATTCTTCTCGTGTTTTGCCTATGTAATAATCCTGACAACTAAATATGCTAAGCATAAAAGCTACCATAAATCCTACTATAACAAGTGCGTGTAAGGCTTTACTAGCATCTGCCCATTCGTTTAACTTCTTATGCATTTACCAAGGTTTCCCTTTTCCTTGAGTTGGATTTTCTTTAGCGTCTATTTGATTTGCAATTCCATCTTCTACTGACTTGACTTGTTCATCTCCAAGAGATGCTTTTACCCATTTAACAACTGTATCTTCATCAAGTTTATCGTATTTTACAAAACTTGATAAATCAGATGTATCTAGTCCAACTTGACCATAGTTGCCACCAGAGTATGTAACTTTTTCACCATCTTTTGTTACTTCTTTTGAATCTTTAGCATTCCAATGAACAGATGTAACTACGTTTGATTTACTATCTTTTGAAATCGCGTAATCTAATTGATTTATTGACCATTTAATTGCCATTTTATTCCTTATCTGCTTTTAATTTATCATCCCATGCTTTTTTAACTGCATCAGTCCAAAGTGTATTTGCCATACCTTTTATTTCATCAGACTCACTTGATACATCCATATCTGGAGTCAAAACTCTACGATGATATGATGAAGATAATTCTACACCATCCTCCATTATCGCTGTTTTTTCTCTTTCTTGAATATGTTTGTATTTAGTTCTGATTTCGTAATCATATGATTTTTCTTTACTTAAAGCCATTTTTTACTCCTGTTTTTCCATTTAATTATCCAATTAAAAATTTATGCCACTTTGTAATGACCACTTACTGTTATAGTAGTGCCATCATCTACATCAGCAGCATCTGCGTAAGACATACCAGAAATATTTCCTGCATCATTATCATATACCACAAGAAAAAAAGTAGCGCTATTTATATCTATAAACCCAGCTGTAGGCGCTCCGTGCTGTCCTGTTAGCCAGCCAAAAGTATAACCAACACTTACTCCTCCATAATTATTTACATCATTTTGTGCAGTAAAAGGCAATCCTCCTATTGTGATATTTCCACTACCAGGCGATACGCCACTTCCATTCATTTCTACTCTTATTGAAAAGAAACACCTATCACCAATTTTAGTATATTTTCCACCTCTTGCATTATAAGATTGTGTTGGGTCACCACCTGAACCATTCATAGTAGGTAATATTGTACCTTCTTCATAATCATCAAGCAATTCACTTGTCATGGTACTTGCGTTACCATCAGCAGCAAAACTAATACCTCTACCACTAGCCATTTGAATATCTGCTCCAGGTTGAAAATCTCCTGCAGTACTTATAACACCGTCTGACTTCAATCTCATAACTTCCACTGGTGCAACTGCTGATGTACTTTGTTTTGTATAAAAAGCTAAATCACCTTTACCTCCAGCACCAGTATCATAATGAACAATAGCTGAACCACCATAAGTATCAGCAGATGAAGTAAATAGCATTCCGACAGCATCATTTGTGTTTCCACCACTATCTCTTAATATTAAATGATATTCTTCAAAATTACCTAAATCAGATGGTGCGCCTAATCCAGCATCAATTTGTAAAACACCGCCAGGACTTGCAGTTCCTATACCAGTCTTTCCATCAGATTTAATAGCAAACCTAGCTGTTGTTGAGTTTTCAGCATAAAATAAATACTCATCACCATCACTATCATCACATCTAAGCCTTAAACCACTTCCATCTGCATTATCATTTATAATGTAAGCTGCATAATCATTAGCTTTATCTTCTGCAACGTGTAATCTATAACTTGGACTTGTAGTTCCTATACCAACTTTCCCATCAGATGCAATACGCATTCTTTCAGTATTACTTGTGTTAAAGTACATATCATCAGTTAAAACACCTATGAC
>TARA_R110000851_G_scaffold44178_2_pt1 | contig 14755 bp, 11 predicted proteins | sample TARA_R110000851 | Tara Oceans TARA_R110000851 (sample SAMEA4397627) | marine metagenome | biome: Polar Biome; feature: [DCM] deep chlorophyll maximum layer (ENVO:01000326); material: water (ENVO:00002006), including particulate matter (ENVO:01000060) such as... | depth 17 m | reverse complement strand
ACGAATTGATTCCTTAGAGAATAAGATAGACATCCTTATGACTGATAGGGCTGAGAGAGAGGAGCTTGAGCTTGCTAAGAAAGATGCAGAAAAAGAAGATGATGTTTGGTACAATGAAGAATCAAAAAAAGACAACTAAACCTAAAGGATATGGCAAATATAAAGATAATACCAGTTTCTAAACCGAGAATGACAAGAGCTGACACCTGGAAGAAAAGACCATGCGTCCTAAGATACTGGGCCTATAAGGATGAATTGAATGAAAAGATAAAAGATATTGACATCGAATTAGATGACGAACTTTACCTTGAGTTTTATATATCTATGCCAAAGTCCTGGAGTAAGAAGAAGAGAATTGAGTATTTTAACAAACCTCATAAGCAGAAACCTGACATTGATAATTTAGTCAAAGGGGTTATGGATGCCATTTTTAAAGAGGACTCTCACGTTCATACAATATATGCCAAGAAGATTTGGTCTAATATTCCAAGTATAACATTTATCTCGGAGAAGAACCTTGTCGAATATTTGAGTTAGGATTGAATTTAGCCCTTTGTTTATAAACTATATTCTTTGCTTGCTTTTCGGATATATCATACTTAACAGAAATATCTATAAAGGTGTGCCCTACATGACCCTTGTTTTGAACTATAAACTTATCAAAGTCATGTATCATCATATAGTTTCTTAAAGTCTTTGGAGGGATTAATCCCATAGAAGCTAATTGATATAAAACATCTTTCAATGCAAAGTCGTTACCAAACCTGGGTATAAGGCTATCGTAAAGAATATCTCTAAACTCAAAGACAACCTGTCTTTTATTCGCCATATTGATTTTTAATTAAAGACTTTAGCCCGTTCTTAACTTGATTAACACAAGAGCCGCAAGTTCTTGCAGAGCCAGTCCAAGCCTTATTAAAGTATTTTTGATGTAATAAGAAAAGCGTTTCAAGGTGAGAGGGCCTATCCTCTGTAGCTATTTCTACTTTATTTAGAGAGTCTTTTATAGTCTCTAAGTCTGATGGGGTAATCATTTTGTTTACCATAATCCTTTCGGGCATTTTATGTAAAATTCGTCTATCCTTCCTTTAGCGTTTAAGAAACACCCACAACTACCGCACTTTTCAAGTGCTTTAATATTAAAGGGTTTCTTGTAGGACTTACACCAGTTCTGCCTACAAATTGAAATCCTTTTATTAAACTTATCTTCTGAGGCCAGTTGAATCCCCTTCCCAATAATAAAACTCCAAAATAATCTCGCTAAATCTTTCATTAAGCAAATATAACAAAAATTTAGAATATATTAGCGGTTAGTTCAGAAACACTTACGCTTGATTGAGTATTGGTTATTGAGGCTTCTGAAACAATAACCTCCTTGCTGTTTATTCCTGAAACGATATTCCTTGCCAATTCATTAAACTGTTGCGATGTATTAGATAATGCCGATAATTGAATCCTGCTCGAAGTTCCTGGCATAACACCACCGTCAGCAAACTTAACACCACCGCCCATTGCGTTCATTTCTGACAATTGACTTCTAAACATGGCTGTTGACCTTTTGTTTATAACAGCCTCTCCGCCTTCCAACTCAGCAACCCTTCCACCAACATTGAATTTAACTCCTCCGTTAGCGTGGCTTGGGCCTACAACCATACCACCGTCAGCGAACTTCTCGCCTGGGACAATACCACCCTTAGCTCCAACAAACTTCTGAGAAGCTATAGCAGCTAATTGCAATCCTATAAGTCCAGCCATAACTGGCCCTGCCGCAATTATCGCAGGGAAACCAACATTCCCATACGTTTTAATCATAGCCATAGCTCCACTAATACCAGCCTGAATTAAGTCGTTAGCCTTGTCTATCTTAAATTGCTTTTTCTTTATCTTCATAAGAGCCTCTTGCTTCTTCGCTTCATTAACCTCCTGAAGTATAGCATATCTTTCTCTTACATCTTCTTGAGCAGCCTCATTTCCATCAACAGCCTCAAGCTCTCTCTCTAACGAAGTATCTAAATCTTCTGACTTAGAACCATAGAAGTCTCCTATTTCTTGCTTCTCAATGGCCATTTTATTTGCAAAGAAGGTAGAGAAGGCTTCAAACGCCATACCATAGTATTCCTGTAGTTTTTGTAGGGATTCTAAAGCACTGGCATCTTTTTCTTCTTGCGAGTCTTGATTTATCTGATTTATTTTATTTGCAGACTGAAGCTCAAGCTCCTCTTTTTGTTTTAGGTATGCCAAATTATTAGCGTAATCTTGACCGTAGAAAGATTGCAGCTCTGTTAATTGCCTCTGAGCATCAGATTCGATAGAGTCTATCCTGGCTTTAGCAAATAAATCGCTTGCGGCTTGTCTCTTTCGCATTACCCTAAAGAAGTTTAATTCTCTTTTATCTAAAGCGTCTGATTCTAAATTTGATTCGGTGTAAATATCTTCCGCAAAACTAAGGTCTCTTTTGTTTTGTATTTTCTCTAAATTATCATTGTGATTAATATATAGTTCCTCTTGATAGCTAAACGCTGTAGTTAATTTAACCCCTTCCTCATCACGCATAGCTTGAAGGATTTTAAGCATTTCAGTTTTATTACCAGTGGCACTATTTGTAGCGTCAGCGTATTGTTCTGCCGTTAGGGTTTTGATTGCAGCGTATTTACCCTTATTGGCTTTAATAAGCTTTGCAAGCTCTTCTCTACTACCAGTATCTATAAATGAGGTAATGTTATCCGTATTAGCTTGCATTAAAGCTATTTGCTCGTCGTTAGACTTTAAGGCAATATCCCTCTTGCTTTCCGACTGTCTTATAGCTGACTGGTATTCGTTCTCAATATACTCATCCATGAGTTTTGTGAGTTGCTTAAACTGGTCTTTAGTTTTGTTTAAAGAGAATCCAGCTATAGTAAGAGTTTTAAGTGAACCCCCTGTGGTTTTTAAAGCACCATCAAGCAAGGTTACGAATCTTTCCATAACGGTAAGCTCAATATTCATCTTAGCTATATCTCCAGTTGACTTGGTTACATCAAACCCCATTTCAGCAACAGAATCAACAAAAGCTTTAGTTTTAAGTTTAGCTTGGTCTAAAGGGTCTCCAGTTTTATCTAATTCCTGTGTAACAAGGTCTCTATATTCTGTAACCCAAGTGAGTTCATTTAATTTAGCCTCAGCCCCCTCCTTGAATATCTTTTGCTCAGAATTGGTCATTTCCCTAAACTCATTCAATTCATCGTCATAAAACTTTCTCTTCTTCTCTCTAAAGGTTTTTTCTCCGTCAAGCCTCAATCTTTGGTATACTTCCGTTGCTGAAAGCTCTGAGTCAAGTTTTTCTTGAAGAAGTCTTACGTCATTTTTGCTATCCTTTATTTTTTGAGCCCTTATATTAATATCCGCCTTAGCGGTTCTTATTACCCTATCTATATTTGCCTTTTGGTTTTTCTTCCTTTGATTGTTTAACTCACCAATACCTTTAAGTTCAAGCTCTTTTCTCGCAATATAGGCCACCGCAGCTTTATCCGAAATCCTCTTTTCTTCTTCTAAAAGCGTTGTTTTCGCCTTCAAGGCTTCAAGTTCAGTCTTATCTTCGGATTGCTGTTTGGCTAAATCTCTAATTTCAATAAGTTCTTTTTGGGTGGCAAGTTCTAAGTCCATTAAAGCTAAACTACCCCCTATAGCGTCTTTAAGCTCTCTTATGGCTTCTGCCCTTTTTTTACTTTCTGCGTTTAATTCTATAACGCCAGTAAGCTCATCCCTTAGAGCCTGATTTAATCTTTCTTGCTTTCTCTGAGCCTCGCTGGCCTCTTCTCCTAATAAGAAATAAGCCCCCGCAAGAGTTCCTACTACGGTAGCGACTAATATGAATGGGTTTTTCCTCATAACAGCATTTAATGCCGCTTGTGCTGTTGTCGCTGCTCTAATCTGAATAATCATAGTGCTAAAGGCAGATGCAGCCATCCCTATACTCTTTATCACGCTCACAAGACCTAAGGCTGCGAACCTAAAGGTTAAGGCGGTAAGAGCCACCCCAACAAGTTGTACGGCTGTCCTTATGGCGGATAAAGCTGAATCACTTTTAGTTAAACCCTGGACAAACTCAGTTAAAGAAAACACGATGTTTCTCATGGCTGTATCAAACTCCCCACCAAGGGCTATGCTTAACCCTTCAGTAGCAGACTTTAATATAGTCATATCACCCTGTAGAGTATCGAGTCTAATTGCCGCCATACGAGTAACAGCACCCTCAGCGTTATTTAGAATTTCCGTACTACCCTCAAGACCATCTATGTTCTTAATTAAAGCAAGAAAGGCTGGGGCTGAACGCTTGTCAAGCAATTGAACCGCATCTGTAGCGGAGAACCCTTCAGCCGAAAGGTCTTTTAGGGCTTCTACAAGTTGAGGCATACCCTGAACAGTTCCACCAAGCTTTTTAGATAACTTAGAGTTTGCATCACCAAGCCTTAGGAATATGTTTTTCAAACTATTACCAGCAATAGAACCAGCAATACCATTGTTGGCTAAGTTACCAAGAATGGCTGTAGTTTCCTCAAGAGTAAAACCAACAGCTCTCGCTACTGGAGCTACGAATTTCATTGACTCAGTAAACTTATCAAGGTTTAGGGCTGAGGTAGTAAAGGAGGCTGCCATAACATCAACTACATTTTTAGTCAACGTAGCATCAAGACCAAAAGCTCTAAGCGTAGAACCCGCTATCTGTGCCGATTTAGCTAAAGACTCGCCAGTAGCAGCAGCAAGGTCAAGCGTGGATTTGGTGGCAGAATCAATCTCTTCTACACTAAATCCTAATCGAGCAAATTCTTCCTGTAGCTTACCAACCTCTACCGCAGTAAATGAAGTGGAAGCCCCAAGTGCTAAGGCTGTTTCGGTTAAGGTTTTAAATTCAGACTCGGTAGCCCCTGAGACTGCTTTAACTGCGGCCATTTGTGCCTCGAACTCAGTAAACGATTCTATAATCTTCTTTACAGACCCTGTAATAGCTCTAACAGCGAAAGCTGCTCCGATAGCTACCGCAGCGGATTTAAAGGTGTTGACGAGCTTCCCACCAGCCTTATTCATCTTGTTAGCGGAGGTTGTAGCCCCAGCCATTGCAGCGGATTGTTTTTTAAAGCTTTGTCCAAGGTTTTTCACCTTAGCTTGTTGGGCGTTAAATTCTTTGTCCGTTTTTTTAAGGGTTTTAAGCTTTGCAGTAGCCTTGTCTATTTCAATCTGAAGCTTTACAAGGTCTTTAAGGTTTGCCTTAAATGTGTATAGGGTTTGAGTTGCCATGTTATCTGTTGTCTATTCGTTCTTTTAAGTACACTTTGTTTTTTCTACCGTTACTGTCTGTTGTATAAACATCTCCAGTCATTGTAAATTCCTTTGTAGAAAAGTCCGCTACAACCTCGCCTCCAAATACTGAAAACTCTCCAGCCTTATTAATACTAATAGCATTAATCCTTTCTATAGAGCCTGTCGTCCTGTTTAAGTAACCCCCACCGACTTGAAATGAATCATCACCGCTGTTCTTATTATAGCTCCCTAAAACAGTTTGATTAGGATTAGCATGTAACCCAAGTCCAAAGGCTACGCCATTTTTAACTATAGTATTGTTCGTGGTTGCATCAGACTTTGATGGGTTATTCGTTATACCATTGTATTGGTTGGTTTCAATGAATTTATCAGAGAAAATGTGAGTATTGTTAGGTAGCTGAGGGTTTGGATTTAAGTTGCTTACAGTTAAGTTATTTGAGGTCTTAATCTCGTTTGACACTGGTATTTCAGTTCCCGTTGGGGGAATGTAGTATTCTCCGTTATCTTGTACCGTAATTTCAACCCCTCCGTTACCTAAAACAACACCGCTTCCTCCCGCTGGGGCTTTACCGCCACCTCCAAGACCTCCATAGTTTGTAGCTCCAGGCTTTTCACCTGTAGGTCTACCCTTAGCGTATGGAAGGCCGTATTTATATTCTATAAGCTGAACTTGCGTTAATCCGTCCTTACCTGGGTTGTAGTCTACTATTTTATTTACAGACCAGTACGTTGCTATTCCCCCGTCCATATCTATCTTTATAATGTCTCTAAAATCAAACTGAGATATATCAGCCTGACTCAAGTCCATCATACAGGTTCTTAGGGCAGCACCCCCACTAATCTTTTCGTATAGCCTACCGTAATATTTATCAAAAAGACCTCTATGGTATTGAGCCGCACTCGGAGTTCCTCCAAGATTATATTGTAGACTGTGCCACGCAAGATTGTTATCTAAAGACCCTGAAGTAGAGTGATTGTAATTGTAGGTGTACGCATAAGGATATGTGTTGTGTTCTACAGGATTTCCTGCATCATTGGTTATAGTCCAAGGACCTGTTTGATTACTAAGACCACCCCAATTAAGTATTCTTAGGTTGAACTTAGTGCTATTATCAGGTCTACTTGTTCCTTCAAACCAAGTCCAATTAGGGTCTCCACCCCACATACAAGGCATTACTGGTGGTTGACCACTATTTACAAACGTACTGTCTCCACCAAAACCATTGGTTATGATTCTAAATGTTGGAGAGAAAATTGTAGTTCCAAGGGTTGAATTTTCTTTTCTATATAAGGCGGTGTTGGTTATTTCAAAATCCCAAAGTTCCTTACCCACAGAAGTATCGTGTACCTCTACTATTTTATCTGAGCTGTCCTTCTTGTATTTATAAGTTATTGACTTAGCCAACTCATCAATTAAGAATTTATCACTCCAGCTTTTTCTGTCAATTTTATGAGACCAATCAACAACTTTTCCTGAGCCGTAAAAATCATCATAAGGCTCTACCGTAATTTCTTTTGAGTCCTCGTTAGCTGTCCAATAAAGGTTAAACATCTGCGTTAAACCCTTTAGGAAGTCCATTTGCTTAACCCCTCCACCAAGAGAACTTGATAGACTTATGTCTACTGGTGGAACATAAGACTGACTTACTACTGGCCAAACACTAAATTGTTGATTTCTAATAGAGCCATCTACCCCGCAAGCTGTCTCTTCGTTTATACCATACAAACCAATCTGTATTTCATCGCCTTGAGATAAATTAACCTCTATGTCAATAAGTGCCGTTGTCCAATCCCCGCCACTCATACAAGTGGTTATTGTATCGGCTGGGCTGCCCTCCATATTTCCCCACGTACTACTTCCGTTGGTCGCACTAACGGCCAAATTATAGTCGTGAACATTAATACCCACTCCTTGGCTACCACCATTTATATTCTGAAGCGAACCATTTTGCATCGGACATAAACCATTAACATGAACCCAAGCAGTCCAAGCCCCCGTAAAGGCTGGGCAATTAGTACAAAGCCCCGATGGGTAATCAGTCTTAATCTGTGCCGTATATTGAACGATATACCTGCCAGTAAAAGGAACTATATATCCGTTTTGAACACTACCTGAGCTTCCTTGAGCATAATTAGTACAACCATTTTGACAGGGCAGCACTGGATAATATGACCTAATGATTTCACTGTTAGAACCTGTAGCATCCATATAATCCAACTCCTGTTGGGATGATAAAGAGGCTTGAGAAGAGAAGCCGCTATTTTCACCAAGTTCAGCAGAACCTTCACTTGCGGCATAATCCTCACCCGAAGTAAATGGTATTATAAGCTTCTTAAACATGCTTGAGTTAAAGAAATTGCTATCAATCGTATACCCAACATCTCCAAATATTTTATCTACAATAGCCTTAGCATATACGGCTGGATGAAAGTCATTAATTGAGTGGTGCTGCGTATTGTTTTCGTGCTTAAACCATTTACCGTAATTTATAGCTGGGTATACATAAGGTATATCGTCTACCGTTTTAGTCCAACTATCTACAATGGTTGCGTAGCTTTTTTCATGCCCAGTAAATGATAATGCGTCTAAGGTTTTATCTGCGATTAACTCAGGCCAATAAGAAGGGTCTTGTAATATATGGCAAGTATATCTACCCCCACGACCAGTTATTGATTGCTCAATCCTCGCATATCCACTAAAAACGACAATGCCATTAGCACTAATTCTCGCTTTTTTCCATCCTATCTCCGAATCATCTCTGTGAGAACCATCGGCAGTCATAGACTTTAATATCTTTTGATTTCTATTACTCGCAGGTAGTTCAAAGGTTTTAGAATAACCAGTAGACCTTTTACTTGGGTCTTTAAGGTCTCCACTATTAAAAGTTAAAGCTAAAGGAACTTTATTCCCGTCAAGAATATCTAAAAGCTTATACTCATAAGTCGGAATTACTATTTCACTATCTATATACGTGGGTACTTTTATGGTTTTCAAACTATAACCCCCATCCTCAATCCTAAACGTAGATAATTTAAGAGTGCATGGTAAGTTTTGATTAATCTTTACAACCCTAATAAACTTATATTGATTGTTGTAAAAATGCTTATCTCCAGCCATTTGAGATATAGTACCACCCCCATTGGTTTGAACCTGAACGGATGTACTCCACCCACCAACGAGTCCAGCAGTGTTTGGGTTTTGTTGCTCCTCTGTAACACAAGTGTTGTAGTGAAATGGAACACACACGTACTTACTTCCAGTAGACTCTATTTTCCTCCAAACCCAGTCTGTTCCGTATTGAATAATGCCTTCTGTATCAAGGGCAAACTGTAGGTCTGTAAAAGAATTGTCCGTATAAGTTAAAACTTCAATAACGCAATTATCAAGAACATCTACATCCATAGACAACCTGTAACCGTTTGTATCTTCAGATTCACATCCAAATATATCCCCTGAGCTTCTTAATCCGAACACGTTTTCCTCAGTAACCATAGAGGCAAAGTTGTTAGCTCCATTTGGACTGGGCACAAAGCTTGCGTGAATAGACTCCGTTGAAGAGTCATAAGTTATTCCACCCGAAGGGTCATAATGCCAAGAAGCAGAGTGTACATAAGGAGATATTAAGAAATCAAAGTTAGCCCAAAAGGCCGCTGAATTAATATACGAGATAGACTCAGAAGCGTACCCGTTATTATTTAAGTATTCACCAATGCTCTGACCTCCAGGCCCTCTTACTAAAAGGGTTCTACCAGTACCTTCTAAAATCTCAAAAGATATATGGGTTGTGTAACCGCTACCCGCTTTTGGGGTTAAGTAAAGCAATCTACCCTGCTCTGTGTTTTCCCTGCCGTCAACAGACATGTTGTTAACTTCTAATCGTATGTTTGCAGCGAAATTGTTAGAGTATTCCATTCCATTAAAGAACGGATTACCACCAAGGTCAGTAGATAGGTTGAATGATATTATATTCCCCTCGTTTACAGCCCCATTATAGTCGTAATCAAAAAGATAATTATTAGAAACATTGTTTCCGCTTGAGTTTTGCCCAGTACCAAACATTAAAGGGTTTCCACCACCACCCCAAACAGAGGGAGAGTTACCAGCCTGCTCTATACCCGAACACTGTAGGTTAGACCAATTGTTAAACTCAGTTAAATTAGGGTTGGCGTTTAAAATACCAGTATCACAACCCTGGATTTGACCACAAGAGTCGAAGGTTATTTTCTCTACCTCCCCACTCTGCTCTTGAATCGTATGTACGACAGTACCCGTTTCTTCGCCTATCTCTAATATTACCTCTTTAGCTTGTGCTGACTGTGCCATCTTACATCTTTTGTGTTATAGTGTTTTCAGAAAGAGTGTATTTAAACTCTACAAAGTGCACGTTTTTCTCTGTGCTATATGTATTATAAGACCCCTTTAATATGTTTATAGCCACAAGTCCCTTTTTACTATAATTACTATTTTGAAAATCTTTAATGTCTTTAACTATCCAGGCTTGCGGGGACATTATTAATTCCTCTAACCAAATAGCGTATTCCTTTGTTAGTGGTTGAGAAAATATACTATAATTTTCTTTTCTTGAGCCCCAAAGATTTGTATTATTGTGCTGCCCTCTTAATAAATCAAAGTCGGCAGAAGCCCTATTGAAGTCTGTGTGTCTATCAAACTCAGTACCCGAAAGCTCTACGCTTCTTTTTTTAGTTCCAGTGGCAGTGAAAAAATCAAAACCACCCCTCATGTTTCTAAAAACAAACGTGTCCTCCTTGTTGCAATCAAACCCCTCTTTAAGAGTGTAACGAGCCCCTGGAGAGCTTCTTATAAACGCACCAGTGCTCGCATCAACAAAAGTTAAGTGTATCATCATATAATTAGACGATAAATTACCAGCCGCATCGGTAAATGCGTAAACCTGAGAACCTGCATCAAGACTAAGCATAAAATCCCACAAGATTGGGTCTACAGGAAGAGTAATATACCCAGTCTGTAAATCTGCCGTTAAGGAGTATGACACACCTGAGGCGTTCCAAAGATTAACTTTAGCTAAACGGCCAGGAACTCTTCTGAATAAAATATTATAATAAGAATATCCCGAATCAATATTAACCACGTTGCGGCTTGGCATATTGGTTAAAAGTCTGTTATACGAACTACCCAGCATTGGTGCTGAAGAATCGTTACTCCCATTTAAAACAAACTTATCAAGCCTTATGTTATCCTCTATAGAAGATGTTGATTCACGAGCCTCTGTGTTTGTTGGTATAACTATAAAGGGGTTTGATTGCTTATAATCAGAGGGCTGTGGGCTTAAATTTCCATTAGAGTCATATTCTACTGGATATATCCTAACCTTAAATTCACGAGAGGCCATGGCTTTAAAATTAGAGCAATAACCCCCGCTTCCATCATAAAAACCACCCTCTTCTGTAAAGAAGTGGCGGCAATACTCAGCCACGTTAAAACCATACGTAAGACTTCCTGATGGGTCGTAATTATTGTAAGCGTTTAGTTGTGTGCCAGTATCAACGAACAATTCTGTAACTAAATCCTTAATGTATAGTGTGCACCTGAAGTGAGCCACAGAACCAGTAAGAACCTCCGTTTCTAAAACGATAGGTCTTTGGCACGTTACCATTAATCCATGCGGTTGATATTTAATTTGCCAAGTAGCCATGATTATTTTAGATTTAAGCCTTTGTTTATTTTCTTGTTAACGACAATAGCTATTGCATTATTCATATCCTCGTTAATCTTTAGTTCTACACGCCTTTTAGCGTCATCAAGCCATCCAGTAGCTTTTACGGTCCTTCCTCTATCTGAAGCTGAAGCGGCCACTGCAAACGCCATCTTTTTGGCTGCAACCTCGTTTAATCCGAACTTACTTTTTGCCCAATTAATTAAAGCTCCAATATAAGCACTTTGACCTCCGCCACCTCTTCCACTATAAGGTACACCCGAATGTCCTTTAACGGTTAAAGAACCGCCATTGTTTAATCGAACAGCAGACTCATTAGACTTGAAAGCCCAACTAAGAATACTTCCAAACATTTTAGGCATGGTAGAAGCTATACTATTAGCCGTCTTACCTGTATTAGTCTGTCGCCTTTTGTTACCAGCCCTAATTTTGGTATTTAAAGCGTTTTTCATAACACCTATAGGCCTTTTAGCTGAGGCGTTTAATATTTGGGCTACCTCCTCTAACATTGTGGTTCTATACAGAATGAATAAACATCCAGTTCAAGAGAGAATGTTACGGTTACTAATTTGTCATTAAAAGTACCTACGTCTCTTGTAATCTGAACCCCTGGCATAACGATAATATCGCAATCAGAAAGACGCTCTATTAGCTTCCATACCTTATTTTCAAGGTCTGAAAACTTCTGCTCTACGCTATCCTCATCGTCTTGGTCGTCTATAAACCTTGCCGCTATAAGTGAGAAGCTATATTGTTGTTTGTTGTTGTAAACATCTTCAATTAATGACGAAGGATAGTCTATATTCAATAAATCTCTAATCTCTCCAGCTACCTTGTACTTAACCCCCCCATACGGCCACGTATTAATTGAACAATCATTCGGTGGGGGTATGTAATAAACTATATCGTGGTCGAAATTAACATGCTCAGGCTTTCCAAACATGGTGCTTGAGAAAAGGCATGTAGCGTAGTCTTTAATCTTATCAACTATGGTCTTTGTGTCTTGATTCACCATTACTTTTTGTTTAAATCGTTATATATCTTTTCATACTGTGAACAAGCGTTTTTCCAAGACAGGTACGTTAAAACCTCATATAAGTCCGTTAACAATACGCTATTAACGGGGTTGTGTTGCGGTAAAGTAAAAATACCAGTCTTAGCTAAGTCATATAAGCTATTAAGCCACCCATAACCGTTTATTGTACCTTCAGCGGCTCTCACAGCTTTGGCGTCTCCGTCTGAAGAAGATAAGTTAGGGAAAGTGTCATCAATTTGTTTTCTTGCTGAGTCAAAAAAAAAGCGACATCCCAAATGGTTGCCATATCTAAGTTCTTAAAAGAATTAGCTCTTTTATCTACAATCTCATCATTTACAAGCCCTCTTTCCTCGCCTTCTCTTTTACAAAGAATAGCTATTTGCTTTGGCAAGACACTTAAATCTCCCTTTTTAAGCTTCTTGTTATTTATCTCAACTTGTTCTGCCTCAATAAATGTTCCGAAATTCTCCTTAACCATCCCAGGTTGAGGAAGGAAATATTCAAGTCCTTTAAATTTAAACTTATCAATAGCTATTGGAGTGTAAGACTCATTCATAAAGTCCATTGAACTAAGAATATTCTCAACCTCGTCTATATTGCATAGAGATACTTCCTCTTCAGTCAATCCAGTCCAAAAACAAGCCAACTTAGTGTTTAGTCTAACATTCTCCAAACTCCACTCAAGATTTCTAATATCTTCGTCAAGTTCTTCATAATCTTTACTAAATTCTTCCTCGGTTCTTTGAGAATTAATTAACACAGAGAACTTATTGAATTTGTTAAAGGTTATATTGTTCCAAGAAGTTGGGACGTCTATATCTTTTTCGTTTATCGTGATTGTTTTCATTATGCTAATCCAGTTTCGTTGTCGTCAGAATCGCCTTCGCTTAAAATCATTCTGTCTATATTTAAGTTAACCTCATCCAACCTTGCAGATAATCTTGCCGTAATAAGTATAATATCCTCGTTCGTGTTCTTTAGAACGCTTATATACCCAAGGGCTGCCCAATAAATCATAGAAGGAAGGTCGTAAAGCCAGTTGTTTCTAAAAATAGTGTCTTTATAAGCTACTTCACCTCTTTCGTTGTGCCTTAGTATAATAGTTGTCAAAACGCTTAGAAAAGAATGGTAATCATCGTCCTTTTCTGTCGCATTGTCAATTATTTCCTGAATGTCGTGGAAAAAGTCCAAAACAATGGATTCGTGAGCTGAATTTAAACAGAGTATATACCTTTGGTTAATCATAGTGCAATGATAAGTAAAAATTTACATTTTATGGGTTAATGTTTAGAACATTTTAACCCCAAGCCAATATCTTATTTCCTCCACCAAACAGAAACCGCATCCTCATCATAAGGCTATCAGCGTAATCGGGTGAACGACCAATAGCGGCCTTTACTTCTTTTTTTGATAAAATAGCCAGCTTCCCGTCTAAATCCATGTCTTTTCGCCTAACAACATCTAATTCTTCGATGATTTTGTTGCGAATATCAATATCCTTACACTTTATCTGAATATTACCAGCGTTTATTTGTTCAGCAAGCTTGTAATAGCACTGACTTTTCAAATTTTTATAGTTTTCACCCTTAACAGCCCTGGAGTTGTTAATAAAGGCTACAACACCTTTCATGTAGTGAGAAAGATACTGCCCAACACCATCAGAATCAATTACAATGTTTTTTCTTGGAATGTTGTGTAGTTGAGCCAAATTCTTTATTAATTCCTCAATACTATTAGCGGAACTCTTGTCTTTGGTTATAATCTCTTCAACCGTCATACCAACCCATCGTGTGATAACCATTTTATCACTTCCCATAAGGGCAACATCGCAAGACAAGAACGGTTCGTCAGAACCAGGAACGCTATTTTTAAAGCAGTTTAATAAAGACTCATAGTCGAATAGTTTATTCTTAGCCTCATCATATTCCCAGTTACCATGTAGAAGCCTCTCTCTTGACGCTGGGTCGAGTTTTCTTAGTTGCTCTTCATAATACTCCGAAATGTGAGGATTGTCCTTTAGCATCGCTTTAACGAACTTTTGGTGCGTTGGAAGATTGTTGTCTCTCCATTGCTTGTAAAAATCGTAAACCCAGTTTTTAGCGGGATTGCATGACATTAGAATTTTTGGCCGAAGGTCGTGCTCTTTTAATTTGTAACGAATCCTTGAAGCAACGACATTTTTCGCTTTTTCAGTACATTGATTAACCTCGTCAATAAATGCTCCCGAAATCTCAAGAGAACCGAGTGAATCAAAATTAGGGTCGGCTGGATATTGATACAAATCTTTTAAAAGAATCTGACTTCCATTTACAAACTCAATAACATTTGACTGAGCATTAAATTTATAAGTCTCCCCTTTCTTTATAGACCAATCAGAACAAACGCTAAAGAAAGAATTTAAAGTGGTTTCCTTTAAAGTTTTCAAAACAGCTCTACCCATCAACCATCTCGTCCCAGGGTATCTCAAACAACAGTATAATAACCAGGCAGCACCAAAATATGATTTACCTCCACCAGCACTTCCCCCAAAGAGAATCTCAGAGGACTCTCTATCGTGAAGATACTCCCAGGCTTCGTGTTGTTTTATTGTTGGCGTAAAATCTATCTTCATATCTGCTTATCGCCAAACAAGGACTGCAACGGATTTATTATGCAGATTCGTATAAAAAGGTATGCCAAGATTACTGGGGCAGCCCAAATTGTTAAAATTACAGCGGCAATTGTT
>TARA_R110000851_G_scaffold70195_11_pt1 | contig 14764 bp, 23 predicted proteins | sample TARA_R110000851 | Tara Oceans TARA_R110000851 (sample SAMEA4397627) | marine metagenome | biome: Polar Biome; feature: [DCM] deep chlorophyll maximum layer (ENVO:01000326); material: water (ENVO:00002006), including particulate matter (ENVO:01000060) such as... | depth 17 m | reverse complement strand
GAGGTTGATCGTGCTACCCTTGAAGTACGGCAAGGCATCTTTGAGTTGACGGATAGCCGGAAGCTCAACGGTCACTACCTTCATCCTGACACCGTAGTGTTCGCTGCCATCAACGGCGGGGAGCATGGGGAACAATACCAAGTAAACGAAATGGATCCTGCTGAACTGGATCGCTGGTCAGTGTGGGACATCGAACCCACGGTTGAAGACTGGCTTGCTTGGGGTAAAGAAAATGTTGATAGCCTTGTGTGGGACTTCATCAACCAGAACCGCAGCCACCTTGAGCACAAAGGTGACATCGAGCCTAACAAGCGTTACCCCAGCCGTCGTAGCTGGAAGCGTCTGAACGATGTGCTTGATGGTGCCGGCTATCTCGAAGAGGCTAGCCCTGCAATGTTCACCCTGGCTCAGAGCTTCGTTGGCTTTGAAGCTGCTGTCGCTCTCAACGACTTCGCTAAGAACTACGAGCGGATCGTCACGGTGCCCCAACTCCTCAACGGCGAGCGTATCGATGCTCTGGCTGCCATGTCGCTCAACGAGCACTGCGCTATGATCGAGAAGCTCGAAGCAGAAGACGTCTGCAAAGCAGAGATCAGCGACGATCACATCAATAACCTTGCTAACTACTTCGTTAGCCTGCCCTCTGAAGCTGCTATGAAGCTTTGGTCGGTACTCTCGACGGGTGGTGTTCAACAGAACGTCATCAACTTCCACTCCGCCAATGACGGCGTGGTAGGTAGCCACCTCTCGAAAATCCTGGGAGCCTAATCTCTTTCCTTACAATCGAGTCCCAGGTACACTACCCAGCTTCGGCTGGGTTTTGTTTTTAAGGGGGACAAATAAAACTTGACAACAACTGTATCAATGCTAATATATGTATGTAAGGGAGAGAAGTAATGAGCTTTGATCTAAAACTCCACGCTTATCGACTGCTGATGGAAGAGCCTTTCTTTGCTGCTCTCAGCCGTAAGATTGAGAAGCGTGAGGATAGCAGCATCAAGACTGCCGGTGTTCGGGTTGATCCCGACACTGCTCAGTTTGAAATGATTTACAATGCTGAGTTCTTTGACAGCCTGCCAGAAGCACACATCAAGGGTGTACTCAAGCACGAGTTCTACCACCTGATCTTTGAGCATGTCACCAGCCGTAAGCCTGAAGGAGTTCCACACAAGACGTGGAACATTGCTGCTGACCTGGCTATCAACAGCCACCTCCAAGGTGAACTACCTGAGCTAGCCTGCATGCCTGGCGTTGGTCCCTTCAAGGATCTGCCGCTTGGCGAGAGTGCTGAGTGGTATCTCCAGCATCTAACGGATGAGATGGTTGACCAGTGTGACACGGGTGACGGCGATGGTGAACCGCAGCCAGGCACGGGACAGCTTGATGACCACGAAGGTTGGGAAGAAGGTGAAGGGGAAGATGGTGCTGCTACCAACGCCATGGCTAAGGAGCGCCTCAAGCAGGCTATGAAGGAAGCTGCCCAGGAAGCCAGCAAGAGTCCCAACGGTTGGGGTTCAGTTTCAGGGGACCTAAAAAAAGAAATCATAAAGCGATTAGAAACTAAGGTAGACTGGAAGAAGGTAATGAGGTACTTCATCAAGACCTCACAACGTGCTAGCAGATCCAGCACTGTCCGCCGTATCAACCGACGGTATGCCTACATCCATCCCGGCAAGAAGGTAAAGCGCCAGGCTAAGATTGCCATCGCTATTGATCAGTCCGGTAGTGTCAGCAATGAGATGCTTGAGCAGTTCTTCGGTGAACTCAATAAGCTCTCCAAGCTTGCCAGCTTTACTGTCATCCCTTTCGATACTCAGGTTGATGAGAAGCTGGTATACGAATGGGCTAAGGGTAAGAGCCACAAGGCACAACGAGTACTCAGCGGCGGGACCTGCTTTGATGCACCTACCGAATATGTAAATAAGCGTGGGGATTTTGACGGTGTTATTATCTTGACGGATATGGAAGCACCTGCTCCCAAAGCCTGCCGTGCCCAGCGTATGTGGATGACCGATGCCGCTGGTGCCAGCCGTCCCTACTTCCAGACCAGAGAGCGAGTGATCGCTGTAAGCTAACAGCCGAGAATGTTCGGGGGTTACAGAAACTTCTGTCAAACTTTGCGGGAACAATATAAAACAATTGAAAGAAACTATAAAGGAGTACACAATAGTAACAGCAGTTGCTAGCTGCTTAGTCTTATCTGCATATGCCTGTGCTTGGTTCTAAACAGCCTTGTCAGCTTGTGTTATTATAAGGAGTGCCAGCCCCTGCCAGCCCCCCTCCCCCTAATGTTAGTCCCATGGGGTTGACTCCCCCTGGGGGGTGTGCTAAGGACATTCATGACACGGCTATAATTTTCTGAGAATCAGGGTGAACGGAAAAATAATTATAATATGATACCAGATTTCAAAAAAGGAGATACAGTAATGTGGTGCCCAGACGAGTATCCATTCGAAGCTACTGTAGGTATCCTACTAGGGTTCTATGACGGAGAGACAGATGAGCAACTGCCCTCTCAGTACGATGCCAGCAATGTGCTGGTCAACGCTCTAGTGCACTTCCCGTGGGGTGACAGCCTATACACACCACTCCATGAACTCATCCCCCTAAAGGAATTCATACAACAGCAGGAACAAGAGAATCAAAAGCTATCATAAAGGAGATCTAGTAAAGATCAATCAGTCTTCACTACGGTACTTCCAGGGTCGTCTAGCATTGGTAATAAATCTCGTCCACACGGTTGAGTGCTACAATGACAGATATGATCACACTAGTGGCTACGAAAGGTCCGGTAATTACTATCTAGTAAGGCTAGCATCTTCAGAGGATACTCACATATTCCACGAAGAAGATATGGAACTCGTTTCAAGGGTACAAAAACATAATGAAGTATAAAGACTACAACCTCATTATAAAGGAATATCAATTGATGGCAAAGCAAGCTCTATCCAGTGGCAACACAACAGCAGCTAAGAACTGCCAAACGATTGTAGAAGATCTAGAACTGATCCGCAGCCAAGGCGGTGTAGGCTTGATCAAGGGCACAAAAGAAAAATGAATAAAGAACACCGAGCTTACAACTTAGGGGACTTAGTAGAGTTTTACTACAATCACCAGAACGTATCTAGAACACTAACAGGCATAGTTATAGAACAAAAAGATAGTCAATATAAAATAAAGGTAAACAAGAAAGACTACTGGAGACCGGCAGACAATCTCGTACTCTTATCTCAAGCTGTGAAAGCTCCTTCTAAATGAATCCTAAGCAGAAACAGCAGTCAAGTGCAGACAGTACTTTGCGAGAGGACCCCACAATAGATTCAGCACTTCCCAGCGCCTCGCCCGCCCGCACGGTGGAAAGGGATTCCAGTAAATTTTCAGTAGGTGATCTGATTGTAGAGGACCTTGGGTACGGTGCCCCACGCTTTGGAATAGTTTTAGATACTAGTGACAGGGATAAGACACTTACTGTGCGGTATGCTGATGGAGTTGATTTTGCGTTTGTCGGCTACTGCCAGCCTTATCGGGACTGGCTGCTAAAAATTCGGCAAGGGGAAACCTAGATAACCATGGGGGCGATTGCCTGCCTTTGCCTGCTTATTGGAAAAAATTTCTAGCAAAAAAATTTGGAGTTTTGAGTTATGAGAAAAATTTATGTCGGAATACTGTTGATCTGCTTTTGGGTGCAAAAAAATACTACCGCCCGGCGGGGTAAAGGCTGGTGGTACTGGTCTGCGATGTTGGGCGCTTGGGCTGCTGGTCGAGTGAAACGGATTGATGCACGTTCCCCTACTTGATCTTCATGGGCTTCGCCACCACGAGGTGGAAAACGAGGTCGTGAGGTTTTTAGAACGGCACTTACACTCTGGTTTGTTTGTGCAAATCATTACGGGGAATAGTGAGGTTATGTTGCAAGAAAGTATTAAAATAATCCAACAATATGGGTTACAATATGATACGGGTTATCCTAACCACGTAGGAAGAATTTTGGTGACGATGTATGATGATGTACATTAGTATTGGCATGTGTGTTATCGGCTTCCTTACTGTAAGTGTTGCTATGACTTTTATTATCGCCAATGGTTTTTTTGGCGAAGACAAAGATGAGGAAGAAAGTTGAGGTTTTTCAATGGTTTATAAGTTACTGTTTTTTCTAGCTTTTTTTACACCTGGACAAATGTTCTATAATCTTGAGGATATTCAATGTCCTAAGTGGGTTCCTGGTACTGATGAGCTACTGCCTCAAGAGGTTAGCTTGTCGCCGGCAATGGAGTTGCACAATAAGATGCGGTGCTTTTGTCAAGTTGTGAAATCCAAAGAGCAGGATTGTATAGATGACAACGTTCCCCGAGCGATATGCTTGCAAAGAACTAAGTCTTGGGTTGATGCAAATCTTCAATTGAAAAATAAAAATTTACCGAACGGGTTGGTCAATCTGCCAACAAGGAATGTGATTGTCAATGTTGAGTAATAAACGACGGGGTATTGCCCTTATCCTTACCCTTGTTATGTGTGTCGCTATAATGACGAGTGCCATCGCTGTTTTCTCTATGACGAGAACGGAGGCACAAATTGCCGGAAACACAAGAAGGATTATGCAAGCAAAGACTGCTGCGGTCTCTGGCGTCAATCACTTTCAAGCCATGGAAGTCTTCTACGAGGAACTACAAGGTCGGGCGCTTACTGAAGATTCTAAGCGTCTAGAAGTTATTCCCGAGACAACGTTAGGGGATCGAACTTTTTATAAAGTAGAGATTGATTTGTGTTGTAATCTTGGAGAGAGGGAGTTTATGGTAATCAGCACTGGTTACTATAAAAAAGCAGATAAGGTAATCTCTAAGCACGTTAGTCGTTCTTTATTCAAGACTATAGACTAATTACAACGTATTTATTTTCCTTTGGGATTTCTTATGATCACTAAAACAAAGCTTTGGGACCTGATTTCATCTGAAATGAAGACCATCAAAAGGCTTGATGAGATTACTGAGACGGTTATGAAAAAAATCAAGGAGCTAGAAACAAACAATGTTGAAAACACAAACAAATAGAGGTTGGTGGTGGTGGCTGAATAGCTCCCTGTGCTGCTAGTAAAAAATATGAAGATAAAACTCAGCCGGCTAGAGGAGATTGTAAGAGGTGTTGTCAAGGAGGCTGCCAAACAAGGCAAGATGCAAAAGCTTTATAAAGGATCCTACAACAAAATGATAAACCTTGCTCGTGGCGGCGGTAATAAGAACACAGCACCGTTCACTAAGAAGGCTGCCAAGGCAGGAAAGTCTGGCTTAGGACCTTACTAGTGAATCGAGGTAGATGGAAAAATTTTGTCAATGAGGCTGCAAAGGTTTATGTCCATGGATATATCAAGCCAGCCTCCGCTTTCCATACTATACCTGAGTGGGAAACATTTGCAAACCAGATACTAAAATTTCAAAAAGATGGTAACTCTATTCGTGGTGGAAAGATCGAAGGTCCCAGCGAGTTAGAATCTTTGATATATGATTTTTACAACTTCCAGATAAATGTAGAGATTGATCGCTACGATCTCCTTACTTACAAAAATGTAATGGATCACATTGAGGATTTTGCGAACCATCGTGTATGGGGACTTCGCAAAGAGTTTGGAGAGTACTTTCCCGACATTAACAAGCTACGTTTAGCATACTTTTATTCCCGTGGAGACCTTGAGCCATACATTCTCATAGATGACGAGTTTACCGAGCAAATTTACGGCTCAACTAATAACCCCAAAGTTCTCCTTCATTACACATCTGAAAACGGTGTTGAAAGAATACAGAGAGCAATTGAGTCAGGCAATCCTTTCGATATATCTTCTTACACTGTCGCAGAGAGACCATTTTTTAGAAAAGAATCAAACTTGATTATGGAATTTGAAGGCAATGTACGTGCTGGCTTCCGTAGCGATGTAAAATCATTTTCTGTCGATAACGGAAGAAAATGTGTAAACCTTTATAGACTTGGTTATCCTGGGGAGAAAGAAAACCTTTGTTCTGATTTAGAAAACGATTGTAATGGCGAACTAAAGACATCCCTATGGAATGAATTCATCGCCACTCCGATAAGAGTCGTAGATATAACACCAGCATGAAACTATTCACTCAACACCCTAAAGAACAAGGGATGACATACACGGGTCACTTGTTGTTTGTTCTAAAGAATTTTTCTATTCTCCTTGTCTGCGCAAGCGTACTGTTAGTCCATGGGGTCTTTCCTTTTATTTGGAAAACCTTTGTGTCAGATAGAATAGAAATCAAAAGCAAATAGTCAATAAAAGAGTTTATAAACTATTTACAACAGCTTTATTTTATGGGGAGCTAGATTAGTAATGAAGATCACTAAAGAGATACTAAGAACAATTGTCACTGAAACATTAAAGAGAACTAAGCACATCGACGAGTCTTTTCGTATGGAAAAGGATTTCAAGAAAGGTATGCCAGTATCTTGGAACACTTTAGAGAAAGTAGTTAAGAAGACAGCTAGCGGTCGTGAGAAAGTCGATTACGAAAGAGTGTCCAACGAGGGTTATATCATGGATATGATTACTGCACCGTCAGGGCACAATGAGCCTGGCTTAGCTGTCGTAAAAGATCTTGACGGCAAGTCTCATGAAGTTGCACTAACAGAACTTACCCCAGCGTAACCCTTGGTCTGAAACTACTTATTATATGAGTACTTTCAAAGAACACAAGACAATAGCCGATCGAGCAGCAAGTGACCGTTCTCGGCATCGACACAAAATCGAAAAAGCCATAAAGGAAAGCATCAAAGATGTTGTCTCGGAAGAGAGCATAATTGGTCAAAGTGGCAACAAGAAAATAAGAATACCAGTAAGAGGGATTAAAGAGCATCAGTTTGTCTATGGTAACAATGAGAATAATAAAAGAGTAGGATCGGCTCAGGGTAAGGATGTTTCTAAAGGGCAAAAAATAGGTCACAAAAGAAAGAAACAAGAAGCTCAAGGTAATAAGCCTGGAGATCAACCTGGAGAAGAGAAATACGAGATAGAGATGTCGCTAGAGGAACTAGCAGAGTATCTGTTTTCTGATCTAAACTTACCAGAACTTGAGAAGAAAAGATTCAAGTTCATTACTGAAGAAAAGATGAAGCGCAAGGGTAAACGACCTTATGGAATCCGACCCCGCTTATCTAAGAAAGAAACAATCAAGCAAAAAATACGAAGAAAAAAAGCAGCCATAAAGGCTGGGGTTCATAACCCAGATGAAGACGAAAGATTCCCATTCCATGATAGTGATCTAAGGTACAAGCACATAGCTCCCGTTCAAAAAGATAACACTACAGCCGTAATATTTTTTGTAATGGATGTCTCTGGGTCAATGACTAAATCTAAAAAGTTTTTAGCTAGAAGTTTCTTCTTTCTTTTATACCAGTTTCTCAATCACCGTTACTCTTCGGTGGATGTAGTTTTTATATCACATACCACAGAGGCTCAGGAAGTAGATGAAGAAAGGTTCTTTACAAGAGCCACTGGCGGCGGTACGATGGCATCGTCTGGTCTTCAGAAAGTGCAAGATATAATAGATAAAAGATATCATCCAAATAATTGGAATATCTATACATTTTATTGTGGCGACGGTGAGAACTGGCCTTCAGATAATGAAGAGAGCATTTCTTTATTGACCCAACTAAAAGAAATAAACCAGATGATATGCTATACTGAAATTGGAAACCCCAAAGATTCTGGTAGAGACTCACTATCTTTTTTCAATGCCTTTCAGGGCGATGGTTTGTGGGAGAAGGTAATAAAATTACAGGACAAAAACTTTAAGCAAGTTAGGCTGACGACACATGATGATATATGGAAATCTTTCAAGAAGCTGTTTGGAGGTAGATTAGATGTCTGATTGGTCAATGAAAGAATTGCAAGAGTGGGATGACAAAATATGTAAGCTGGGTGAAAAACTCGGATTAGACTGGTACCCCATTGATTATGAGATATGTGATTATAAAGAAATGATAGGTCATATGGCTTATACTGGAATGCCGACCCATTATAGGCACTGGTCTTTTGGTAAGTCTTTTGATCGAATCCAGACAGAATATAATCTTGGGATGCAAGGTCTTCCCTACGAGATGATCATAAACTCAAATCCGAGTATAGCCTATTTGATGACTGAAAACCCTATGTCAACCCATCTCCTTACGATGTCGCACTGTGTTGGTCACAGCGACTTCTTCAAAAACAATCGAATGTTCGCCGAAACAGATGCAGATAATGTAATAGATAGATTTAAGTCTGCCGGCAAGCGAATCAAAAAATATATGGAAGACCCCAATATAGGAGTTGATAAGGTAGAGAAGATCTTAGACGCCTGCCACGCAATCAGATACCAAGTACATCGAACGCCTGGTATTAAGCGTCGGAGCCATAAGCACTTGAAAGAGTATTATAAAAATCTTATGAGGAATGATAAGTCGGGGTGGTATAATGACTTCAACATCAACAAAATACCACTAGAGCCAGATTATAATGTTCTAGCATTCATTAGAGAACACAATAGACTTCTTGATGACTGGGAAAGAGATGTTATCCACATTGTAGAACAAAACTCTCTTTATTTTATTCCACAAGCTAAAACTAAGGTTATGAACGAGGGCTGGGCAGTTCTCATCCATGAAAAGATTATGAAAGAACTAGATCTTCCAACTGAGTATCGTTTAGGATTTATAAGACTTCACAACCAAGTTATAAGACCTCACCTTGGTAGAGTAAACCCTTATCACTTAGGGTATAAGATATTCCGGCACATTGAGGATAAGTATGGCTTTGAGGCGTGTATGATTGCTCGTGAGTCTCACAACGATGAAACGTTCATCAAAAAATATTTAGATGAAGATCTTTGTAATGAGTTGAATTTGTTTAGTTTTGCTTTCAATAGGAAGGACGGATATCATAGAATAACCGATGTTTCTGGTACAGAAGGATGGAGAACTATTCGTGACGATCTAATTAAGAATATAGGGCTAAATTCTGCCCCGGTAGTATTTGTAGAAGATCTACAGAAAGACGGAACGTTGGTTTTAAAACATGAACACGATGGCAGGGACCTAGACTTGGCTGAGGCAAATCGTGTATTTAGTTTTATCAACGAATTGTGGTCTGCCGGTGTTAAATTTACCACTATCATAGAAGACGAAACTTGGGAGTTTTAAACTATGTCAAAATCGAATAAGTCAGATAAATTTCTTAAGCTTGTAGGCAAGCATAAGGAAACTAAAAAAGAAAGCAAATTTAAAGGCACTCTTGGCGAGTATCTTCCTCTCCTCGAAGTAAATCCGGGTATTACTAAGCTAGCACATAAGCGCCTATACGATTCAATTACTTCCCATGGGATTACACGAATGTCCACTTCGGATACAAGATGTAATAAGCTATTCAATGGTGAGGAAGTACGTACCTATGATTATTTCCAAGGAAAATTCTTTGGGATGGAAAGGTCACTAGCAAAAATTATGAGATTCCTGCGTTCAGCGTCCCTCAGAGGAGAGGAAAGCCGTCAGGTACTCCTACTCCTGGGACCTGTTGGGGCAGGCAAATCAGCACTTCTAGAGCGTATAAAAACTGCCTTAGAAGAATGTGAGCCAATGTTTCATATAGAGGGTTGTCCCATACGAGAGGAACCACTTCATCTTATTCCTCGATCCCTGAGAGATAACTTTGAAGAAATTTATGGTATAAAGATTGAGGGCGATCTCTGTCCAGTCTGCCGGCACAACCTAAAAGAAGAATATAACAATGATTATATGTCTATGCCTCTGACCCAATCGTCATTCTCTGTAAGAGGTAGACGTGGAGTGGGCGTTGTGCCTCCGATGGATGCTAATAGCCAGGACGTCACTGTTCTAGTTGGCAGTGAGGACATTTCTAAGCTAGATCTTTATTCAGAAGACGACCCCAGGGTATTATCTTTGAATGGTGCATTCAATGTTGGTAATCGTGGCATTGTAGAGTTTGTTGAGGTCTTCAAGAATGAAATAGAATTTCTCCATACTATGATCACGGCAACCCAGGAAAAGGCAGTGCCCTCTCCGGGTAAGGGACCAATGATTTATTTTGATGGTGTTATCTTAGCACACTGTAACGAAGCAGAGTGGAATAAGTTTAAATCAGAGAACACAAATGAAGCTATTCTTGACCGTATTGTTCGTGTAAACGTTCCTTATAGCCTTGAATATTCTGAAGAACAAAAGATCTATGAGAAGCTATTAGGACTTTCGGATTTTGACGGGCACATTGCGCCGCACACTTTAGAAGTAGCTTCTATGTTTGCTGTCCTTAGCCGACTGCACCCATCTAATAAAGTTGACCCCCTGACAAAGATGAAGATCTATAATGGCAAAGATGTTATAGAACAAGGGTCTGTTAAGAAAATAGATGTGAATGACTTACGTGAAGAATCTAGAGACGAAGGTATGACAGGTATATCCACTAGATTTATTATGAAAGCTATCGATGCTGCAATGAGCGATAGTGATAGAAACATGGTAACTCCTATTTCTATCAGAGATGCCCTCATAAAACAAGTCAAGGACCAAATTGTTGCAGAGGATGATCGTAATCGTTACTTGGCATATCTTGGCAAAACCTTACATGAGGAATACCTTAGTATATTAGAAAAAGAAATAACCAAGGCTTTTGTCTCAGCATATGATGAACAGGCTGAGTCTCTGTTCAACAACTACCTTGATCATGCTGAAGCTTATGTAAATCTTTCTACGGTAAAAGATTCAGTAACTAATGAAGAAATAAACCCTGATGAATCTTTTATGGCATCCATAGAAGAGCAGATTGGAATCGTTGGCACTTCTAGAGATAATTTTAGAATTGACATAACTTCATATATGTTTTCTAAGCTACGTAGAGGTGAAACAGTCGATTGGAAGAGCTATGCTCCCCTAAGAGAGGCGATAGAGACGAAACTTACAGCTTCAGTTAGAGATATTTCCAGGATTGTAACTAAATCTAAGAGCCGTGATAAGAAACAACAGGTAAAATACAACGAAATGGTCAAAACTTTGATCGAGGATTATGGATATAACGAAGAATCCGCAGAAGAGGTCATAAAGTTTGCTGCCAATAACCTGTGGAGAGACAGTTAGGTCCAAAAATATGATTTTTCAAGTTTTTTGACTAAAAATAGTGAAAAATATAATAAAATTCAATATTTTCAATGAAAAAAGACTATTTTTAGTCAAAAAAGACCAAAAACTCTTATAATTTTAGTTTTTTACTGTTTTTTGATCTTTTATTAGCTCAAAAAATACCTTAGGACCTCCAAAACATCAAAAGATAAAGAAATACTAAATAATCTCTTGACACCCTAGGGTACAGTGGTTATAATGCACCTAGGAGGAGCACAGGATGGATTTTGATACTTTTGACGAAGGACTCAGACTAGTTGAGCGAGCCGCAGGCATCTTAGAAACAATTTCCAACGAACCAGGGGTTACTCCTACAGAATTCTATAATGCTCTTGATTTGTTGGGCATTTTAGATACCACTGACCGGACAGTCCTGGCTCAGGCAGCAGCAACAGTAGAAATGACCTTGGAACTAATGTCTGAATCTGAAGAATCAAGTATACACTGAACACATGTCAATAAAGCAAGACCTCCTAGAGGGTATTAATGATGTCATTCGAGATGTTATGGGATCCGAAGATGGTTCATACCCAGAAGAAGCTGTACCTATTGGTACGTATGTTCGTAGTAGCAAATGGGATATGCTAGGTGTTATAACTGATGGATTCAATAGCGAATCAAATGGACAAAGAGTAATTATATATACAGTTTTGTTCCTGCCTAATACTCAGGTAGGATCTTATTATAAGAATATTATGAATGAACAATCTTCCTTAACAAATAATTTGTTTGTATATAATGAGTTAGAATTTGATCTGACTTATTATATGATGATCCCACCCGCTGACTTAAGTGAAGTGGAGATTTACCCCGCTTCAGGAGAGATGTTATGACAAAGGCGCTTATTTTTGATATGGATGGAACTCTTACGGGTCATACCCAGCCAATATCTAAGGATATGATGCAGACTCTTATTGACCTTGGGCCACATTACAAAAAATATCTAGTTACTGGCTCTGAGATGTCTAAAATAGAAAAGCAAATACCAGAAGATTTCTTATTGAAAACTTTTGAGAAGGTTTTTGCGTGCAATGGTACAAGGGCGTATAATACTAATTTAGACCTTGATGATGAGAATGGAGCACCTCAGCCAGAACTAATTCACAAAATAGATCTACTAGATTACTATTCACAAGCTGACATGAATCATCTTATTGGTTACTTGTTGAAGGTTGCTTCTGAATCCCACACTAAGTTCAAAACAGGTACCTTTATAGAGTGGCGTGGCAGCCAGATAAACTTCTCAGTAGTTGGAAGAAACTGTAGCCTAAATCAGCGTGAAGATTATGTTAAGTGGGATATCAAATCTAATGAAAGAACCCGCATAGCAGAAAGACTTTCGAAAGAGTTCCAAGGCTGGGGACTGGTCTTTAATCTTGGGGGTCAAATCTCTATTGATATAACCAGGAAAGAGTGGGATAAAACATACGCCTTAAAAATCATTCGTGAAAAGGCAGAGGACTGTGTATTCTTTGGAGATAAGATTGTTGAAGGCGGTAACGATTTTGAGATTGCTATGAAATGTGGTAAGTATCACGATGTTGACAATCCCGCAGATACTATGATAGCCCTAGAACAATATATGAACCGAGGATAATATGAGTGATTACAGTTATTACTCTACTGGTTGGTATTCTATTAGCCCTAGTTTTGCCTGGTGGAACTCTAGTCTTCATCCTTTGGCTAAAGTCAAAGCACGCAAAGAAGCAGAGAGACTTACTGAACAAAAGCAAAAGCAAATTGCTAAAAACAAGAGAGAAGTTGTACAAGGAACAATTTCTGTATATGCGTAGCAAAAAGAACAAAAAAAAGTAAAATAAAACTTGACCTATCCCCAATCCATAGTATTATATGAATGTAAGGGAGATAGATAAATGGCTGTTGCTAATCCTGAAGTCGAGTTTCACATGAATGGTTTCCTAGACCAGTGTACTGAAATGTTAAACAATCACTACGATTCCAATTTCCCGAATATACCTCGCCCAGAGGTTAAGGTCAAAGCGGGCGGTAAATACTACAAGGTTTATCAGGATGCCGGCAAATACCACAGAAGTGCTTGGTTCTTCGTCAGTAAAGAAGACGGCTTGATTTGGAAGGCTGCTTCTTGGAAAGCTCCTGCTCGCAACTTCGCTCGTGGTAACATCCTCGATGATGCTGCCAAAGATGTAATCGGTGTTTACGGACTATAAGGAGGTATCATGAAAAAAAGTAAAGTTCAAAAATTTGACAGTACTGATGATATGTATGGGTTTCTGCTCGAATGTTTAGAGAGTGGAAGATTGTCGCCAGAAGAAATGATGACTCCTGATTGGGGTGTGTCACCTAAGTTTCTTATTGACTCTTCCATTGATGCTGGTCGAGCTTACCGAGCGCAGTGGATGCAACCACTGATGTTTCTGGCAGGTATCAGCGTTGGTATGATTGGTGGAGCACTTTTGAGTTTAGAAGCGCCTATTTATTGGCTAACCTTTTAGGAGAATGAGATGATTTTAGCTGCTTTAGTTTTATTATCCTCGCCAGGCGTAGAGACCAACGTTGTAAATCGTGCGAACCCCTCTACGTCTATTTATTGCCCATTGTTTGTAACTAAGGGTGAGGCTGTCTTCGGAGGACCAGATGTAAAACCTCGTGGACATAATAAGACCCTGCAAAGACACATGTGCTTTACCTATATTGTAAGACCACTTCAGGCGCTATGTGTTCAACAGGGATATGATCAAGTAGAATGTGCTGTAAGGTCTGTCAAATGGATTAGGAGAAAATAATGTCCGAGAATGAGAAGCAGTGGAAGTGTAATTTTAAACTTGAGATTATTAGCAAAGCGGGAGTATCTCTTGAGGATTTCAATACCTCGCTAGATAAGTTTGTTAGTGATTGGATTGATGTTATTCCAGATACAGGAACAGCAGCGCCAGAAAGTTCTATTGACTTCTGGCACGGCGGATTACATTTTCCACCAGATGATGAAGAATAGAAATTAGGGAAACAAAATGAAAAAACTAAACACACGACGACGATAAGTGTCAGGGGTAAACCCGAACCGATCTGGCAGGAAGCATAAAGAGCCAGCGTCCCTACCTTCAGTAACCACATACCTTTGAAGAGTTGCGTGTGGAAAACGGTTTGTAGGGTTAGATACCAAACTATTAGGAGGTCAAATGTACTTGACCAAAAACTCTTCACAACATACGGGCGTAACTCAACGGTAGAGTTCTTTCTTTACATGGAAGCTGTTGGAGGTTCGATTCCTCCCGCCCGTACCAAAGGAGTTGTTATGCTTAACGTTTTGGGAAAGTTGCCTAGGGATCTTACAGTCGCCGTTTCAGGCGGTCCAGATTCCATGGCTATATTAGACTTTCTCTCAAACAATCATAACGTAACGGCAGCTTATTTTGATCACGGTACTTCTTTCGGGACTAAATGTAAAAGTTTTGTAAAGGAGTTTTGTGAGAGTCGTGATATTGATCTTGTGGTTGGTGTTAATTTTAATACGTGCCCGCCAGGTGAGTCGCTTGAGGAGCATTGGCGGAACGAGCGTTATAAGTTCCTTCACAGCTTTGATGAGCCGGTCATTACGGGTCATAAC
>TARA_R110000851_G_scaffold122514_2_pt1 | contig 14833 bp, 29 predicted proteins | sample TARA_R110000851 | Tara Oceans TARA_R110000851 (sample SAMEA4397627) | marine metagenome | biome: Polar Biome; feature: [DCM] deep chlorophyll maximum layer (ENVO:01000326); material: water (ENVO:00002006), including particulate matter (ENVO:01000060) such as... | depth 17 m | reverse complement strand
TTATACACCTTAATGAAGGTGAAGTCAAGATAAAAGTTGTCAAGAGAATGTCAAGAGATTAAAGTGAGGTTCTGAACTTGGTTTTCCGGCATGTCAAAAATCATACTATCATTGAGGGCGCGACCATGGATGCAATACCATCGGAATCGTCGGTGAGTCGTGCCCTCCCTGCTATGGATGCTCCGCGTATCCGCAGGTAACTCCTCCAATATCACCCAATGATCTATGGGCGCGCCGCGATAATCATATTGCCACCTGTATAAATGCCCAACCTCTAAATCTTCCAGCTTCATCCTACTTTTATCCATTCTCTTGGTGTGACTTCTTCACCATTGATTCCACACATGGAACCGTCATCCTCCCAATCTTCAGTATCAATCTCCCAATCCGTAAGGGTGTAGATAATTGCATTGTCAGTGACTTCTCGGATTTCAGGTATCGCATAAAGATATGCCACTTTGAAATAGAACTTCGTGGCGTTGGTCATCATAGAATACTCATTATCAGGGCTTTTATTCAGCTTTGACAAGATGATGAACCGAGTGAATTCGTTCATTTCTTCACCGTTATCTGGATAGTCATGCTGCCATCTTTCTGATATAACCCCTCGTTCCGATATAATATCGCCGACTTCAATATCCCATGATGTTACAGATTCTTCCATCTTGCCTCCGTTGTAGGCCAAAAGTCAGCTACCTCGCCAGTTTTCCACGTTCGGCTTTGGGTGTGGATAATAGCTAGTTTGACTCTATGTGTACGGACATCCTCAATCTTGCCGTAAAACATGTGAACTCTAGGCTCTGGCAGCCTCTCAAGTTCGACCAATAAACCAGTTACCCCCCCGATTAAATCGGGAGTGGATATTATATCGCCTACTTTAAAGGGAAAATCTTGCATGCACACCTCTGTTTAAGTTATGTTATAATTATACACCCTGACGAGGGTTAAGTCAAGATAAAAGTTGTCAAGAGAATGTCAAGAGATTATGTCTTTCTTATTTTGTAATAATGAGCCTTGCCCATTGGCTTAGCGTCACAACGCGGAACAAAATCGACACGGTGGATATTAACGAGTCCGCCGGGGTAAAGTTTATGAAATTCGCTATAGGGTTGGTTGACCTTCTTATTATATAAGCAATACGCTAGGGCTAAGTCACGCCTATCGGGTTGGCGTGCACGGAGGAATAGCAACGTTCCAACCAATTCATCGTAGTGAGTACAATATATATCAACTATATCGCCGGGTTTAGGGTTTAATATTAATGGGATGTAAATGGCGATGGAGCACCTCTAGTGAGTTTTCTTCTGCCCTCTCTAGAAACTCCGTTAGATAAAGAGGGCATATTTCGCCCACCCTCATATCATCCTCATAATACGGTTCATCGCACAATATTGTGTACGCTTCCACTGCGAATAAGCCCTTATCCCCAAAGGCCCTGTAAAAAGGGCGGACAACAATATGGACAGATGAATATACGTCATCACCATTGATTTTTATTATATCCCCCACTCTTATATCTAATTTGTCATAATGTTTAAATTGCACTTATGACCTCGTAGTAAAAGTTATTCGTCGACTCTTTCTTCGAAACTATATATTTGTGTCCCACCTCTTCAATATCGCCGGGATGATTAAAGTCGGCGACCACTACGGGGCCCTGTTTATTTACTAGCCCCTCCATCCTATATCCCTTCATCACATATAACTTCACATTGGCACCTTCTGTATTCAACACAATATAGCGCGACATGAGATATAAATCTTTGTCGGGGAAGTCGGCATATTGGTCCAGAATATCACCCACGCGGACTTTCATATATCACCTCATATCTATCATCTGCTAACACAGAATTTACCCAAAACCTTTTATCCCAGCCGATATCGACCAAAAGGTGAGATTGTAACACATACATCTGTGTTTTATACTGGAGTCCATCGGTACCCACATATAAAACTATGCAAATAGCACCATGGTGACGATTTTTTACAAGCATACCGGGCTTCAGCTTAAAGTTCACAGGCGCGCTCCGTCGATTTTCCAGTAGAAAGTTCTACTACTAAGGATGCACGTTTTACTTATTTCCTCCAACTGGCCCGGACTTTCGCGACTTAGAGAATCATAGAGACAGATTGCGCTTACAGTGTGAGGTTCTAAGCCAATGATTACATATCTCGCAACCCATTGGTTGGTCTGCGAGTCGTATTCATCGGCTATTTGGTTTGGCTTCAATTCGTTTAGTAGCATTAAAAAGTATTCTCAATCTGTTGGTTTCGAGCGGATAAAACTCGTGGAGATTGAAGCCAAAACTCTGACTCCAGATACAATAGCCTGATAGTAGACCACAGTCTTGTCTCGTGGCGAGCACGATAAAGCGAGCATGCTCTATTTCACCGTCCCAATCGCAGCGGGCGACGATGCTTCCTGCGCTGTAGGTGGTCGGTATGTCGCTCACTCTTGTAGCTCGATTTCGTCAAGGGGTAGCCAGCCATCCCAGCCAGTTGTAAGAGAGCCCACAAGGGCGCAGGAGCGTCTTGAGAGGCTTCCTGCGCCACGAAACGATGTGGTGGTCCTGAAGACGACGAAACGCGGTCCATGGTCCTTTACGCGGCCTTTTGTGCGCGACGACGCGCTGGCGTTAAATGTAATAGTAATTTGGTCGCCTTTATTAAAATGGAAGTTCTTCATCAATCTGCTCCATTACCCAATCTGGGCACTCTTCATCGCTATCAAGGTCATCAAAATCATCGGTGTATCCAATGAGACTTCCATAATATTCTTCGGAGTCTGGGTTCATAAGGTCTTCAAGGGTCGGGTCACTAAGGTTAAGCATTTAAGCTCCTATGTTTGAGTTATGATGTAATTATACAGGTTAGGGTGAGAAAAGTCAACAACTAAATTGTCAAGATAATGTCAAGACGATATTTTCATATCCGAGCGACGTGCGTGCATAGTTTTTAGCATCCCAGCTTGTCTCGAAAACAATAGGAAAACCAAAGTTATCCCGCACCGTCATTCCATCACAGCGAAGCACCCATGAAAATTCTGACCGTTGTGTAGTGACCATGCTTGAGCCATTACGCCACTGATAAGAGGGATTGGGGAGGGGTTGTGTAGTGCGCATTATATCTCCTAGAAATAATCTTTTAAAGTTTTAATCTCGCCATATTCTTTCTGGAATTCATTTCTTGATTGTTCGTCTTCAAAACGCACGACCGAGACATCTTCCCCTAGTGAGCCCGTTACGCCAAAGTGCTTTGGTGGAGACTGGTCACCGCCCATTTCCTCAACACAATCAGGACATTCATTGATATATCCTCCTACTAGTTTCTTTTGTCGCGAATGAATATTGAATTCGATTTCACAGTGTTTACATGTTTTAAACATTTATTTTCCTATAGTCAAATGGTTTGCTAGGTTATACAGTGAAGCCTTCAGCTTCGTCTAAAAGGCCGTCCAATAGATTGATGACTCCAACTAGTTTCTCAATCACGTCATCGCGGTCGAGTCCAAACAGGTTGTCCACCATGTCAGGCTTAGAGCCCTCAATAGCATCGATAGTCTCCAAGAGAGTATCGCGTTGTGAGCGCAATAGCTCCACGTCGACTGCAATGAAATCTGAAATGTTAATGATTGATTTGTCGGTCATTATAGTTCCTCGGTTAAGTTATGTACTAATTATACACGCTGTGAGAGATTAAGTCAAGATAAAAGTTGTCAAGAGAATGTCAAGAGTCTGAAACCCTATAGGGATTTCTTGGAAATGAAGTTACCACCCTTTTTCTCCAGTGCTGTCTGTGGAAGTACAAAGATTTTATCTACTAGCTTGGTTCGGGTTCCACCGGGCAAAGCATCATTCCACTTCACCACCAAAGCTTCTCGGTCTTCTCTCGCAGCGTTCAGACCCACTTCTGCTTTATGATTGTGGCAACTCACCACAACGATTTCATCACATTCGGGGTCTACAAACTTATCACGCATGGCCGTTTGAAAAAGGGCACCTCCAAGGTCGGCTGAACTCGCATGGGTAAAGAGGATTTTGCTAAGTCGTTCCGAGCCATCTCTCAACTTTCGTTTAATAATATTCTTATTGCTCTCGACATAGGAACTAAAATCCAGCACACCATTCAAGGGGCAGTTGGCCTTGAAGTATGACTTCATTTCTTCAACCGTATAGGAACCAACGCGGTAGGTGTTGGTATTTTGACGACGATATTGCTTAATGAGACTCTTAATTCTGTATGGAGTATTCCAATGTGGCATTGTTTCTTTAATAATAAGCTTCAATCGATTATCTTTTTCTTCGTCATTACAATCCACAAACTTAGAAGTAGAGTCATCGAGAAGGCCTTGGCAGACCATCTCCTTCAGACCAAGTACGTTATCATTCTGCGTTGCTGGACTAGACACATCGTGCAGGTTGTTTTCAGTAATTTGCCATTTGCGTATCTCCGAGGTAGGGAGGTCATAGATGGATACCCAGATTTTGCCCACCGGCATATTAGCGATAGCAAGGCCGTTGTTGTTGTTTTGTTCAGTGGCGCGCAAGCGATTGTTCCCCCACCGTAACGGTAAATCTCCATCTGGGCCAAGCGCAGTACATAGGCCGATTTTCAACCCCTCTTGACATGTAGCCAGTTGGTTTGCTAGTTCGCTAATCTTGTTGGCGATGCAGTCGGTTGCGCGATTTTGGTGCCATCCATCTTTTGAAATCAACGCAATATCCACTAGATATTCAGTTACCTTTCCGTCATTGATTTTGGCATGCTTGCGAACGGGGCAAATGTTGGTGCGGGTTTCGCAGGTTGTAAGGTATTTTTTCCACTGCAAAGAACGCTTTTCGGACAGGGGTGGGATAACGGCGGGGACAATGGATAGGTTTGATGTAAGCATTTCTGCTCCTCTGTTTAAGTTATGATATAATTATACACCTTAATGAAGGTGAAGTCAAGATAAAAGTTGTCAAGAAGATGTCAAGAGATGTTGTCAGCTAGGGTGACTCGTTGATTACCCGGCATCAATGCTATCAATCTCTTGTATTCTTTTTTTACTTCGGTTAACATAGTGGGTAGATTGGGCGAACCATAGACAAGTTTAGATGCGTGCTTGCCGTTATAGTCTCGGTAGATAATGGTCCAGACCATGCTACCGTTGCCAAAAGATTTTAGTTCATTTGCCATTGAGTGCTCTGCCTCCGGTTTGGATAAGGTGGGTAATAAAGTCTTTTTTAGCTTCTTTTACTTCCTCGTGGTAGAGAAGAGTGGCGATGCGGTCTGACTTTCTAAGCTCTTGGTTTAATAATTCTACTATCAGTTTCTGTGTTTCATAGGTCATAAATGACTCCCCACTGTGTGAAATACTGTTCGCAATACTCATCCATGATAGAGCCTCGGATGGCTCCTTTGGTGCGTGTTTCGGGCTGCCTCCATGTGGCTGCCTTAAAGATAGCACCGTCACTAATGCGGACAAAGCCGTAAACTGTTCGACTATTTCCCCCGAAGTCCGAGCGATTTTCTTTTACTAACTTCCAATAGGTGCGACCTTTGTTCACCGTAAGTACAGGTGGTGCACTCTCCGAAAGGAAGGTCTTACCTAATATGATGGAACCTTGGTGTTGGTGCGCGTAGTGTTCATCTATTTTATTCTGAAGCTGTGGAATTAACCACTCTAGACGGTGTTCTAACTCCATTTTTGATGGTGATGTTGGGACTTGAGACATAACTTCCTCTGACTGTATTATAATTATACACGATGAAGAGCTATTTGTCAAGTGTTTTTTTAGGAAAATCCACCTTTTCTATCAAGAGAGGCACGTCTTCGGGATTTTGATAGATTGTAATGATTTTCTGGGCAGAGAACGAATATAGAGTGATACTGCGAATAGGGACGGGCGACAGGTCAAGGGGTACTACGTCAGTATCTTCCTCCACCATACTAGAAAATGTATAGCTACCATGCCTTATGAAGCTTTCGGGTGCGACTACCATGCCATAGTGGAATTTCTCTTCAATCCCACGGGATTTCCAGCGCACAATATCGCCTAGCATAAAAGAGTGTGACACTACATTATTTTACCTTTGAGACTCCACCACCGACATCATTTCGTCATATGCCTCTTTTTTAAGATTAGAAAGAGCTTCTAGATAGCCTTCGTTTCTCAAATATTTAAAAACCAAGTTCTCCACAGAGTACTCGCCGCCAGTTTCTAGCCCAGCTTGGCGGTAATCTGCCAGCTTGCCTCGGAGCCTATCTGTGTCACCATAGACCTCTTCGTATTTTCCTTCACTAAACAAACGCTTTATGAGTTCAATGGATGCAACTAGGCCGTCTGCCTTCTGCTTGATAGCACTTTCACTCACCTTGAAGTCAGCGGGCGACGGTACTATTTCCCACTCTCCATTCAGGATAGAGTATACTCCAGTGGAGTGGTGAGGCTCATTGGCATTTTGCACGTAGATTTCTACCTCGTGGTCTTTTATTTTGATTTCGTGGTTACGGTTCCAATTCGTTTTGGCTTCCATCAAGTATTTGCGAACTAAATCAATATCCTCATTAACAGCATCGTAATCGATAAGGATGTGCAAGTCAATATCTGATTTGTCGGTCCAGTTATAATTGGCTTCGGAGCCTGTAAATGTGATGTCGAGGATTGGCGCGGGTAAATCTAGTTTGTCATAAAAATCATTTGCGATGCGCAGTAGCTTTTCTGATAATTCAGAATATAACTGGTCATCCTCATCCCAAATGGTTCGGTCAAGGTCTTCTTTAATCTCGGGCACGTACTGTTCTTCCAGTGGCCCCAAACCTGATTTGCTAGTCAAGACAGGTGCTTTAGTATAAGGGGACGCGGGTCGTTTCTTCCCCTTCATCATCCATTTCTTGAACTTTTGGTTTTGGCCTTTAGCCCATTCTGGATATGACTTTACCTCTCTCAAGATGCTGTTATATTCTTCCCATTCTTCTAGCATTTGCTTATTCCGTGTCAATTAATCTCTCCCCCTGTATCTGGTGCCCATCATCCTCTTAAAATAGTCGGTGTCAGCCCACTCTGTATCTTCTCGTTCCAGCTCCTCTGGCGGCTGCGACGTTGTAGCCTCTTTACCAGACAGTTCTGCGTGTTTTGCCTCAAGCTCGGCTAGTTTGTCTTTAGCGGCGATAATTTGGATTTCGATATAAGCCAATTCGTCGGTAGGGGCAGTGGGCTTGGGCGTGGGAGATAAGGGCATGGGAGTAATTCCATCATCGTGGGCGTGAGCTTCCTGCTGTTTTCGCACCTCTTCTTGGATAATCTGAACTATCCGTGTTTTCTTAATCATCATTGCGTTTTCTCCACTTGTAATTAGTCACCATAAAGCTCTTGTTCCCCATCTTGATATGTAATAATCGTTTTATTTCCGGGGTGAGGTTGAATGTGCACCTTTACGAAGTCTGTCATTGAATCGAAGATTGCGATTCCTCCGCGAGGGGGCGGGTAAAGCCAGTGAACGATACATTGGCCGGTCCCTAACACAACGCCTTCGATGATTACGCCCTCTCCAGACACACCAGTCTCGTCATGTTGGCGGCAAACGGTGAACGTTTGGATACCTCGGGGGGCGAGCTTGGAGGGCGGCTTCGGTTTTAAGTCTTCAGCCTCTTCCTCAATAATAGTTTCATCGTCGGTATTATTATCCATTGTCTTTTACCTCAAGAAAAGCGTTAATTATCTTTTCAGTTACTTTATAGTTATTCACAGTGAAGGAGCGGTCTGACTCGCCCAGTGCGCACACAGCGCTGTAATCGTTCCCATGTTTCGATGTCTTATCACCAAAAAAATTAATCGGTAGATCAGAGTGGTGCTCCTTTATATAGGCTACTGCTTGAGATTTATCCCATCCTGCTGGATATATGTCTATAGAAATCTCCCCTCCAATGGCTACGTGAAGATTGGGATGATTGCTCTGTATATTGTCTGCTATACGATGACGCTCGCTGTGTTCAGCGTCCCACTCTCCATAGCTGCGGCGATCGCTAAGGGAGGCATTTCGCCCAACGGTGCTGAAGTTGAGCATACCGGGACGGTACTCGATATGACTACCCCTGCGATCGAGATATTCAGAGTGCTTAACCCAGCTTCGCAGTTGTGTGAGCAAACCTGCGGGGACTTGAAATTCTCGTTGATAGATAACTTTGCCACCAACCCAAAGTTCATTGGCGGAGGACGCGAAGATACCCTCACATTTGTCCAGAATAACACTCGGAACCTGTTCTCTTATCTTCTTTATATCGCTTCCTGATACAATGTATACCAGTTCTTCGGTAGCCAATCTATCAAATTGTTTGATGAAGGTGTTAACCATTGGCTGTCGAGGGGGCGTTAGCGTTCCGTCCACATCGAAGAGAAACACCTCTCCGGGATAACACATTAGGCTTCCCCTGCTGCTTTAAAATTTTTGAGCATGTCATCTAGGACGGTTTCTTTTATGTCCTCCACGAAGCTCTCAACGGTAGCGGGGGTGATTTTGGCGGACTCCTGAAGTTCGTCCAGCATATCCCATACCGATTTGTTCTCGTCGGCTAGGCGTACGTTTTCTACGCTAAGCCTATCTAATTCCTCTTCTAAGCTGAAGATTTCTCTGGCGAGGAGATTTCTTTCCCCCATAGTAGTTAGCCCTAATGAGCGTAATATTACTAGCCAAGTGCGATTTATCATATGTTACCTCTCTTTATAACGTAATAAATAGTTTTCTTAATACTAATATATCGCATTTATCTCCTTTTGTCAAGGAGATATATTATTATTTTGCAAATTGTCGGCTGTCATCTCGATCGCGTGGTCGTCTAACCAGTTATAACCCTCTACTGCGTAGGCTATCTCCACCAATTCTCCTTCGAGAGGCATTGTATCAAAGTAGACACGATTATCTGAACTGTCATAATGCCAATCCTTGAATGGCGCATTCTCCACAAAAACTACAATCGTACTCTCGTATGGGTCATGACTCAATAGATAATCTTCAATAGGTTCTATTTTTTGCGTTGCATCTTCTACTGCTGTGGCCCAATCGGCATTACATATATCCACAACTGCGCCTGCAAAATAATTAGTCGCATCGATGTATGATTGCCCGACAGTTGTGGGGCCCGGTGAATATGAGCAAATCGACTCCGATGCTGGTACATTTACAATAGAAGCCATATAAGAACTGTTCCTTACTCCTTCATACCACCAAATAAAGTCGGCGGGGTCAATTCCGCTCTGCTCTGGCTCATCAGAAACAAACACCGTTAAGAGCGCAGCACTGGGTCGCATCCATGTCTGTGCATAAGCGTCTGAATTAATATAATTTTGAACTGCTGCGAAACCAGACTCCCCTCCGTCGTAAGGTAAGTCAGTGAGCATATAGAGTGCGTCATCAATATCGTCGCCTCTAGTGAGGGGGAAAAGCGTTGATTGAGCCGGGTAGGTGTGACCTCCTGCTGTTATCATTTTTAGCCTCCAATTCACATCGGTGGGTAAGTTATTCATCATGGCCTCTACCCCCAAGACAAGTTGGGAGTGATGAGAGATCATGGAGCAGGAGCCATCTATGACCCACAAAATATCCATTTCGTCAAAGGCGCCCACTTGAGTGAAGGAGTCAATCCATATTTCTATGTCTGGTTCTACATCTACATATTCTATTATGGTCTCTTTTTCAACGGTTCCGATTACTAGGCCATAATCAGTATCAGTACATGCGATGGTGAAAAGTAGAGCCAAGACTACGAATACGCATTTAAAAACCTGCATGTTTCGTCTCCTTAATTTTACGGAGATTATCTTTCAGCCACGCAGTATCAATAAGAGTGGCTGGAGCGATATATACTACAGACCCTGCCAGTTGTGGGCCTTGGAATCCTCGACCAACCATAATAGATACTAGTACTCCTACAAATTGGCCGTTTTCATCAAAAACTCCAGAACCGGATGATCCGCCCCATGCGAAAGAGTGCATGGCAATATCGGTTCCATATCCATCTCCTGATAAAGTTCCAGTAAATGTCAATAGATTGTTGGCTCCGGGAAAACCAGAATAATATACCTTGGAACCAATTGGGTAGCTGCGAGTGCGATTAAAGGATGCTGCTCGGCGGGATGGTAGCTCGGGTACTTCGAAAATAGCTATGTCTATCATTTTGTCGATATATACGAGGCGGCCCATTACCTGCTCATCAGGGGTGGTGATAACCGCCTTATCTTTTAAGACTTGGCCTCCGCCTAAAGCAAATAAATGTGCGGCGGTGACGACCATTTTGTGCCCTTTGTATTTGAAATAGGTTCCAGAACCAGAGATCAGTGCACTTCCATAATCAATCTGCACTCTTACTGCGGCCTTTCGAGAAATTCTGGCGGCGGCGGAGTCGTAGGAAGTAGTCTCTTGGGTGAAGTAATTTTCCCAAGATAAAGTATTGTAGCGATGTGCGGCGGCCATAGGGTCGGCGGCCAAGTCCGATATGTAAGCGTTGCTCGCTTGGCAGCTTACGAGGGCGGCGCATGTGAGCACCAGAAACGCGTTTTTAAGATTTTTAAGTAATGTCATTCATAGTCACCTCTAGGTTTGTATACCTATTAGTAACTATCTAAAAAAATATCAAAAGGGATTAATTTTTTAACTTTCCGGGAGACATTCCAAGTCTTCTTCAACAAGAATTCCAGTGTCTCGCTCGATAAGCTGAAGCACATTGGGTTTTGGCTTCTTAACGAGGCAAGCGGAACCGATGAGGGTCGCTGCGATTAGAAACAACCACCTCATTATAGGATCTCTTCAACTTGGGAAGTTAGGCGAATGACCGTACAGCCGGGGATCTCGCTGGATCTGACAACGGGTAAAAGATGATCTTTTATAAAGGTTTTGGCTGTAGTTGATTCTTTTTGAGGATGAAATTTAACTCTCACATGGCTCATATATGTGGCAGTGGATTTTCTGTATATAGAATCTAAGGATGTTACAACCGTTACTCCGCCGATTGAGCGGATGTCTTGAAGAGTCTCCTCTACTCCGTAGCTCGAATCGATCTTCAAGAGAAGTCCAATTTGATACGTTCTTAGTCTGTACTTTTCTTCTTGCAGGCTTTCTAAAGTTTCGGCGATTATGGTATCTAACTCTGTCATAATAGTGTCCAGATAATAAATAGTTTAAACTATTTCCAAAACACCTGAATTGCGATGATTGCGAAAGATAGAAGCACACATATCAACGTTTTGGGTTCGAATATGCTTTCATTAAAATACCAGTATGTCAGGAAAGGAAATACAAGATAAGAGAGTCCAAAACCCAGTAGTCTAGGGCCCCATGCCTCCCCCATCTCTTCCACAGCAAACTTCATTCCAAAAATAAAAAGATAGCTCGTCGGCAGTGCGAAAATCAGCGGGAGGAAAATGATATTGTCCTTACACCAAGTCCATATAAATTGAGAATACGTCGCATACCACGCGACTACATGCCCGCATAGGATTAAAGTACACGCTAAATAAAGCTTAGGGGTCACTTATTGTCTCTCGTAGTCGTCGTCCAACCGGACGACATCGTTCAAGTGATTAGTACTCACCTCAATCACTTCTACGTTACCCTCCATGGCTCCGAATCGATGGACCTGGCCAGGGAAAACATGAAATGAATTGCCTGGTAGAATCTTCTCTATTCTATTATTCTTATCGTAATTGTATAAAATACCTGACAGCACATACAGCGTCTCCTCCTTCTCCACATGATACTGCTTAGACAGGCGATGGCCGGCTGTGATATGTAGGAGCTTGCCCACATAAGACTCTGTGTGAGCCCAAATAACTTCGAATCCCCATGGTTTATCAACTCTCTTCATTTTTATCCCCTGATTCAACCCAAAGAGCATACTGCGATAGGGCGCTTCTATAATTCTGCTTCCATTTTTCTCTGTCAAAATACTCACTGTGGGAAATCCCAAATTTATTAATTAATTCCTCGGCCTTATTCCATGCTACCACCTCTTCTCGCAGTATTTCTATGCGCCCTGCGAGCGTAGTGCGACTAGAGTCAGGGAAGGCGCTGGTGAAGTTGGGTGATTGGCGCAGTATTACGTGGCCGGCTTCGTGAAGCACCACATATAGCTGCTCCAAGAGGTCCATGCTAGAGTTGATAGATATAACCCCAGTGTCCTCAACGTCAGCCGGGTTGAACCAATATTCATTGAGGCCTTCTTCATCGAAGTCAACAGGTACATTAAATTTATCAATGAGATAGAATTCTACACACTGAATGTCTTGTCTTAACCTTTCACTGCGTTCCATACACTAACGAACCTTTCGTGGGCGACCACGCTTAGTGACCTTGCGGCCTACACTGGTCTTCGAGCCTCGACCCCAGAAGTATTTATTATTGCGGTCTGTGGTCGTAAATGACACGCTAATTTTGCCAGAGCGATTAATTACAACGAAGAAGCGGGGAGATAATAGGCCGTAGCGAGGCTTGCGGGCCCGATATGGACGTTTGTTTAAGAAGGCAAAGCAGCCTTCTACTATCTTACCTTCAGTTAAACCCGCAGCCAAGAGTGTTGCTATGGGTTGGGATGGAATGATGTTGGCGACCACTGCCCAGCAGGTTGTGCCTAGGCCAGTGACATTCAGATTGCCCCCTTCATAACGTCCCAATTTAGTTTTGGGGTCCTCTTCATAAAGTAAGCCACAGTATTCTCCCATCTCCTCAAACTCACATTCAATAAGTTCCATTTATATTATCCTTTTAGCAGTTCTCGTTGAGAATATAGTTTCTGGTGTATTTCCTGGACAGGTCCTATGACAACGATGTCCTGTCCATAGGTTCCCTTATTCAGGCTCACATTAGTAAATTCTTGTCGGGGATCAAGACCCTCGGGAAGATTTCCTTCTGTTAGTAGGTGGCCCGATTGGGGATCGTCTCTTAAGCAGACAACGTGATCGGGGTTAATATATATCTCCCTTAGATTATAATCTTTGAAGGTAGGAGTACCCGACCTGTTATACAATTCAATAAATTTAACGTTACTAACCATTTTCTTCTCCTAATTTATAGACATATTGTCTGTCTACCAAGTATGTGCCGCCCAAATAGAACACCCTATAATAAGGGAAAAGTTTGGCTTCCCCTAAGAACATGAGGGCGACGGGTTTTGATATATGCTTGAAGGATCTCACTGATCCCTCGGGGTCCAGCCGGTATACGGTTGTACCTGACGGAACATGAACGTATTCTCCTTCGAGCCAATTACTCATCGGGCTCCACTTCGAGTGGAGCGGGCACGAGGGGCTCATGTCCTGTGGTGATTTTTGTCTTCATATCTATATACCCGGATAGAATATTGGCGCAGTCCCCTAGGCGTGAGTCTAAAGACACGAGCACCTCTCGGATGGTTCGAATATGTTCAATTGTTTCCAATGAGCTTTTTTGGGTGGCCAAGTTCAAACGGTGGCCAAGTTCATGAAGCGTAGCTTCGCTCTCAACCATCAGTTTATTTACTTCGGTGGGTACCGATTCCAAGTCAACGGAATAGGTTATGTTTACTCTCATTTATACCTCTTGTTTAAGTATATCACATGGCAGGGGGGATTGTCAACCCTTATTTAAAAAAAGTATGCCAGATCGTTGCGACGGCGAGGCCAATAACACTAGTGGTGATTACCCACACTATTTTAGCAGTCTGATCTTTCCACTGTTCAATCGCTCTTAAGCGTGCATAGAGACCGGAGTCAGGGTTATATACGGCTTCTTTGATTTTAGAGATGTCTTCCGTCATGCGAAGTTGGCAGTGTCGAAGGGAGTCCAGGCTGTCAGCCATTCGGTCCAATTTACCATCAATCTCCACAATATCAGTCATTTTCACGTCATCTTCTGACATTGTTAGTCCCTCCCAGCTTTCTGTGCTTTCAAGATGTATTGTTTTCATAACACCTTAAGTAGTGGCTCATTTTTCTATTACCGCATAATTTGTGGTAAGCAGGGTACCCGAAACAGAGGCGGCGTTTTGAAGGGCGGTACGAGTAACCTTTACTGGATCTATAATTCCTGCCTCTAACATGTTCACCATTTTAGCAGATACAAAATCATACCCCATGTTCTTATCCGCTTCAAGAACTCGATTGCAGATGATATCAGGTGAATCCCCAGCATTAAGAGCCATCTGGCGAAGAGGAGCCTGGACTGCAATTCGCACAATCTCCACGCCCAGTGCTTGGCCTTCGTTCTCGACTTGTACATCTAGGTTGCAAGTCGCTGATAATAAGGCAGTTCCGCCTCCAGCGACGATTCCCTCAAGCTGTGCTGACTTGACGGCCTCCAGTGCGTCTTCGATGCGATGTTTCTTCTCTACCATTTCAATTTCAGTGGCTGCTCCTACTCGAATGATTGCAATGCCACTGGCGAGTCTAGCGATGCGGTCCTGAATCTTCTCACATTCATTTAAATTATCTTCTCGCTGTAAGTCTCCCTTTAAGGATTCAATCTGATCTTCAATAAAATCCGGGTCGCCGGAGCCGCCGATGATGGTGGTCTGGTATTTGGTGATATCAATTCTGCTGGCGGTACCGAAGTCTGTCAGCTTGACATCTTTAAGCCGCTTTCCATTAGAGCGACTAACGAATGTGGCCCCTGTTGACAAGGCGAGGTCTTCTAAGATGTTCTTGCGTTCTTCTCCATAACGAGGCGCCTTGATAGCAGCGACCTTGAGAGTACCCTTAATAGCATTCATAATCATAGCAGCAAGGGCTTGGCCTTCCACTTCAGTAGCAATAAATATGAGAGGGCGTGATTCTCGTGCTGACAACTCAAGCACTCCCATTATGTCTTGAACGTGCTCAATCTT
>TARA_R110000851_G_scaffold162637_1_pt1 | contig 14843 bp, 30 predicted proteins | sample TARA_R110000851 | Tara Oceans TARA_R110000851 (sample SAMEA4397627) | marine metagenome | biome: Polar Biome; feature: [DCM] deep chlorophyll maximum layer (ENVO:01000326); material: water (ENVO:00002006), including particulate matter (ENVO:01000060) such as... | depth 17 m | reverse complement strand
ATCTATCGTTATAGGTGGCTATTTTGGCTCACGTGGTGTAGAAAAAGTTTTTGGTAATAATAAGCATCAGTAATGGCAAAGCAAATAGTTATTAACTATAAAAAAGTTAAAGTTAAACGCAAGGGTATACATAGTAAAAACAAACAATCTAAACTTAAATCTTCTAAAAATTACGTTAAGAAATATCGTGGCCAAGGAAGATAATGTTAAAAACTAACGATACTAAAACTTTACATCTTAAGAAAAAAGATTGTAAATTTGGTGGGTAGTGGGATATTAATTAAACTATTATAATAATACAAAATGACAAAAGAAGATTTAACTATTAGAAATTTAGCAGAAAAAATTGCAAAAGATTTTCAATTATCTGTAAAAGATAGAACAGATGGTATTTTAGAATTAGATGCTATATCATATACTAATTTAGGTATAGATAGTTTAAAGTCAGAAAAAATTAAAGTTAAATCAGATAGTAAGTATTTATATAAACTAATAAGAGGTTTTAATGAATCTTTAGGAAAAGATTTAATACAGCACATGGATGCCTAAAATAGCTAAAAAACCAAGTCGTAGTAAACTTGTTAAAAAACTTGATACGGTTTTTAGCCAATATATAAGATTAAGCAATGCGGACAACAATGGATATTGTACTTGTATTACTTGCAATAAGATTTTCTTTTGGAAAGAAATCCAAGCAGGCCATTTTATGAGTAGGAAACATTATTCTATTAGATGGGATGAGCGAAACGTAAAACCACAATGTGTAGCTTGCAACGTTTATAGATATGGAGAACAGTATAAATATTCAAAAAAAATAGGTGATAATGAATCACAAGAATTATATAATTTAAGTAATAAAATAGTTAAATTTACAAGTAAAGAATTAGAAGATTTAATAAATTTATACAACGATAAACTAAAAACTTTTCTTTAGTCTTTGTTTTTTTTTGTTTTGGAAAAAGGGGGTAGAATCTAATTTTATCCCTTTTTTTTGCTTTGTATTAAAAAAAATGTTTATTTTTACTTTAAACAAAAAATTTAATCATGTCTAAAACAAAAACTTTTTACGAAACAATGCAAGAGGAAAGAGATCCTTATGTTATAATAAACCAATTAAAAGCTACTATAATTGAGTTAGAACAAGACTTAGAAAAATTAAAATTTCAAATCATAAAAAATGTCAAATAAAACAAATAATATAAATCAAAAGCTTTTTGATCTACAACAAGAGATAGGTACTATAAGTAAGGATACTAAAAATCCATTTTATAAATCTAAGTATTTTGATATAAATTCACTTATAAAACAATTACAACCTTTACTAAAAAAATATAGACTTTTATTATTACAACCTATAGAAGATGATATGGTATATAGTAAACTAATATGTTTAGATAGTACTGGAGGTGTTGTAAGTGCTTTAAAGTTACCAGATATAAATGACCCTCAAAAATTAGGATCTGCTATCACTTATTATAGAAGATATACTTTAGCCTCTTTATTAGCTTTACAAGCTGTTGATGACGATGCTAATTTAACAACTGGAAGAGTTTTACAAAATAAACAAGTTGAATTAAAAGAAAAACCTAATTTAATTTTAGATAGCGAAGCGTTTAAAAAAGCTAAAGATTATATAAAAAATAAAGGTGGTAATATAGAAAGTATAAAAGTAAAATATACAATAGATAAAGAAGTAGAACAAAAATTATTAAATTAAAATCATGGAATTAAAAGGAATTATATTAAAAATAGGAGATCAAAAGTCTTTTGGAAAAACAAATAAAGTAGAAATTGTTTTAAAAACTGACTTTAATTCAGATTATCCACAAACAATATTAATTGAATTTTTAAATAAATCAATAGATCAATTACAAGGTTATAAAGAAGGTGATGAAGCTACTATAAGTATAAACGTAAAAGGTAGAGCTTGGGTAAACCCTGAAGGGCAAACTAAATACTTTAATTCTATAAATGGTTGGAAAATATCTAAAGGATTAAGTCAAGTAACAAGTAGTGATCAGCTGCCGGATAGACAAGATGATTTATTAGATTTTTAATATGAAAAGTTTTAAGCTATATATAATTAATGAAAAAATTAAAAGATGGAGACCCTTTCCCTAAAGACTTTTGGAATTATTTAATCAATCCAATAGTAGGTTATTATGTTGAAAAAGAAGATAAGCAATCTATTAGACAACAAAAAAAGTATTATAAACTAACTCAGAAATTATGATAGCAAAGTATGCAGCTATAAAAAATAAAATACTTGATGTTAAATATGGTCGTGTAAAAGAAGGTTTAGGTATTGATGTACAAGGGATTGATGAATACCTAAGGTATAAACAAGGAAACTTTAATTTACTAATTGGCCATGCTAACACTGGTAAGACCACGGTGATTTGTTATTTATTTGTAGTATGGGCTATAAAACATAATTTAAGATTTTTAATATGGTCTAGCGAAAATACTCCACAAAGTATTGTTAGAAAAATTATTGAATTTAAAATGGGTAAACCTATACAAAAAGCTTCAGAGTCAGAAATATCTGAATCAATGAGATGGTGTGACAATCATTTTAAAGTTATAGATGTAGATGACTTATATAATTATCAGCAATTAATTAAAGAGGCTCAAACAATTAAACAAGCATGGAATTATGATGCTTTATTAGTTGATCCTTACAATAGTTTATCAAAAGATTATTCATTATTAAAAGTAGTAGGAGGACATGAGTATGATTACCAAGTTGCTTCGGAATTTAGAATGTTTGCTAAAAAAAATAATATAACTATATATTTAAATGCACACGGTGTTACTGAAGCTTTAAGAAGAACACATCCCGCTAATCATGATTACGCAAATTTATCAAAACCATTATCAATGGCAGACGTTGAAGGTGGAGGTAAATGGGGAAATAGAGCTGATGATGTAATTTGTATACACAGATATACTAGTCATTCTAGCGAATGGATGTATAGTAATTTATATGTCCTTAAAGTTAAAGAAAATGAAACAGGAGGTAGACCAACACCACATGAAGAACCAATAAGATTAAGAATGAAAATTAATAATACAGGTTTTGAATTTATGAATAAAGATATTTTAGAAAATAAAAGCAATAAAAAGTTAGTATTTTGATTATTGCACTAATTTTAATATTAGTTGCTTTTATTTTTATTATTATTGCACATATAAAAAAAGCAGAAATTATAATAAGTCCAATAGTTGGATTTGTTGTAGGTTCTCTTTATAACAGAGATTTATACGAAGACGAAGAAGAGATCACCTTGCAATGTTTGTTAGGTGTAATTAGTATAACTGTTATATGGATAAATCAGCACAATGGTTAGCTTTAGTAGCTAAAAAACACAATCAATGGATTAACATTGTTAAAAGTTTTGGAGAAAAATCTTATTATGAAGATATTGTACAACAAATGTATATTACTTTATACAAATACTCTTCAGAAGAAAAAATTATTAAAAATGGTGTAGTAAGCAATGGCTATGTATTTTTTACTCTTAGGAGCATTTATTATCAGTATTATAATTCTAAAAGAAAAATTAAAAAAATTAATATTGATAATCAAGAATTTTTCAATCAAATTCCAGACGATTCGAAAATGGATGAGCAAATAGCTTTTGACAAAATATGTCGATTAATTGATGATGAAATAGAAAATTGGGAATGGTATAATAAAAAGCTGTTTAAAATTTATAGAGATAGTGATTTAAGCATAAGAGGTATTGCACAAGAAACAAGTATAAGCTGGGTTTCTATATTTAATACTTTAAAAAACTCAAAAAATAAAATTAAAGATAAATTTCAAGAAGATTGGGATGACTATGAAAACAATGATTACGAATTAATATAAACAATATGGAAGAATTTAAAGGTGATAAAAAATCAAAAGCTTATAAAGATTGGAAGAAAAAATTTAATAAACAAAGTAAAGGTTTAGGTGATACTGTAGAAAAAGCTTTTAAAAAAGTAGGAGTAGATAAAGCTGCAAAGTTTATACTTGGTGAAGATTGTGGATGCAATGAAAGAAAAAACACTTTAAATAAAATGTTTCCTAGTAAAAAAGTAAATTGTTTAACAGAAGATGAATACAATTATTTAAATACTTTTTTTGAAACTAAAACCTCAACTATAAAAGTAGAACAACAACACGAGTTAATATTAATATATAACCGTTTGTTTAATGAACGAGCTGTAAGTACAAGCTGTAGTAGTTGTTTTTTAAATGGAGTATATGATAAGTTAAAAAGACTTTTTAATGAGTATAAATAAAAAATTTAAAAATTTAAAGGAAATAGAATATATTACTAATTTTAATTTGATAGGTACTCATATAATTAAAAATAGAAAAGCTAAACCAGGTAATAAAGCTTTAAACGATATGTATTTTGCTTTACAAGAAATTGGTTTTTATGTACACAATCTTACAACTGAAGAAAGATTATACGAACAATCATTAAGTGAATTTAGAGCAGATAAAGTACACGCTGTAGAACGTGCTAGAAGATCTGAACTAAGAATTGTTGAACTTGAAGAACAATTACAAAAAATTAAAAAAGAAAAAAGTGTAGGTCTATAGCCATATTGTTAAAAAAATGTTTATATTAGTAAAATAATTATAAAATAAAAAAACAATGGATATAGATATAAGAATGCAAAACGCATGGAAGATTGGTCAAATTGTTGGTATAGCAAGAGCAGTTGCCGATATTAATGGAAATGGTTATATTAAAGATGAATTAGATAAAATCATTGAAATATCTGATAGCTTAGAATTATGAACATTTTAGATGAGGCTAATAAAATAATTAACGAGCGTTCACAAGAAAAGGAAAGATTATACGGGCCTTTTTCTAAAGGTATGGAACGAGCAGCTAAAATTGCATCAGCTTGTACTGGCAAAGATTTAACTGCTAAAGATATGTATATGGCTATGGTAGCTTTAAAACTATCAAGAGAGTCTTATAATCATAAAGAAGACAATTTATTAGATGCAGTAGCATATTTAGCTGCTTTAAACAACTACGAAAATGAGAACAAATAGAGCAATAGCCGGCGTAGTCAGCAATCCAGTTAAAAGTTTAAACAGTCATAATGGTGGTTGGACATTACTTTTAAAGAATATGTTTAACGCTGATGTAGTTACCGAAAAAGATGATTGGAATCAATATAGTGAAATAATATTATCTGAAGGTATAAACTACAAAGAAGGTAAGTTTAATTTTTTTGGTGGAGTCCAAGAAGGTTTTTATACTAGATTAGAAAAGTTAAATAATTACCATGGCAATCTATTTTGTATAAATGAGATGATAGACTATAATGTTGTTTGTAAGAAACGTAAAGAGTTAAAAGGTTTGTCATGTAATAAGATACCAAATGTTATATATACAAAAGATGTGTCATCTAAATTAATATTAGGTGATAGCCATAGTGTATCAGTATTTAAATATGGTTATGCTATAGATAGATATGATGGTAAAACATTAAATGGTTTTTTAAAAATAGGTTTAAATAAATATTTGAATGATAATATAAAAGAGCTTATATTTTATGCTGGTAATATAGATATGAGATTTCATATACATCGTTTTGGCGGCAGGAAAGCAGTTGTTGATTTAATAAAAAGATTATTTGTTCAATTAGAAAATCTTAACTTACAAACAATAACTTTAGTATCTTTGTTACCTATAGAAGATGAATCAAGAAAAATACCAGGTACAGGATTATATAAGGACAAACCTTTTTTCGGTAGTCAATTAGATAGATTATATTATGTTAATGAATTTAATGCCTTATTAAAAAGAGGTTGTTTGCATTATGGTTATAATTTAATAGAATGGGATTTTGATTATGAAAACGGATTATCGTTTAATGATATGGAATCAAGACAATCTGTACATTTAAAACCAAAGTCATATAAACATATAGATCAGTTATGTTAGAGCAGTTTAGAGATTACTATAATAAAGCTAAGATGAATCAACAAAGATTGTATCAAGGCTACAATTGGACAAAAGAAGATATTAATGATGATTTAGTTTGGCATGTTCCTATATACGATGTTGTAAATAGAAAGTATGCAGCTTTTAGTAGTTTGTTAGAAGCGATAAACAAAAAAGAATTAGATCCTAAAGGTAATGGAAATTACTTTAAAGATCACAAAATAGAAAAAGATAATTTTATTTACTTATCTTATTTGTTTAGATTATGCGGATCAGGTATTAATTATAAACCAAAGGATGTTTTACCTTACGGTAGTCACGGTTTTGGTAACTTTTGGATTGTTCAAGAATTAGTTTTAAAAAGATATGATATTGTTGATTGGGTGAATAATATACCTGATAAAGGTTTTTGCGATGTAAAAGGTTATTTATTACCTATGATAAAAAAAGGATTAAAGAATTTTATAGTAGAAGACTCTTTAGATTTAGTTGATGATATAATGAATGAAGTGCAACAAGGTGGCTATTCTATAACTGATGTAGTTGATTTAGGAAATCATTGGTTAAGATCAAGAGGGTTTAAAAGACAAAATTTTGTTTTAACTGCTTTTGCTATGGATTTAGCTGAGTATTATCCTGATCTTGTAGACCAAGATAGTGATGTTTATGTAGGTTCTAACGCGTCTAAATGTTTAAAGATGATATTACCTAAGATGAAAAAAAATGACGCTTTACGTTATCTCTGTCAAACAACTGGAAATTACTCTAAGCCTTATGATATGGAAGATGTTGCTTGTGATTTCATTAGATATATACAAAATTTTCAAAGTGATCATCACATAAGAAAAAATAATAATATTAAATATTGGAATAATGTTCTTAAATAAACAGAGTACACAAGTTAATAATGATTTAAAGGATTATAGTCTTAATGATTATTTAGAACAGACTAACAAGTTTAAGTCATCTTTTAGTGATTTTAACGTAAAACAAGTAGATGGTTTTAATGTAATAGATGAATCAGTATCTTGCGAGGTTGGATACAAAGCTAGAAGTGGTGAGTATTTTATACAACATATTGCTAACCAAGGTGTTAAAGAAATAGTTTATGTACAACCAAGAAGAGGTTTTGCAGGTATATCACTTTCATGGTTATGTAAAAAGTATAATTTAAATTTAACTTTAGTTATGCCATCATCTAAAGAGATAAGTGATCACCAAGCTTTATGTATAGAGTTAGGTGCTAAACCATTGTTTGCTAGAATAGCGGCTATGCCTAATGCTAATTCATTAGCTAAAAAACATGCTAAAGCAACTAATTCTTACTATGTCCCTTTAGGTTTAAATCATCCTTTAGTTATCGCAGGAGGAGTAAGATGTATTTACGATTATTTTAAAGATAGACCTAAACCAAACACAATTTGGTCAGTTATATCTACCGGTGTTTTAACAAGGACACTACAAATAGCTTTGCCTGATACTAAATTTAGAGCAGTCGCAGTAGCTAGAAATATACAACAAGGCGAACTTGGTAGATCTGATTTTTATTCTTATCATAAACCATTTAATTCTAAGTCTGATTTAATTCCTAAAGGTTTTAATAGTGAAGATTCTTATGATGCAAAAGGCTGGGATTATATGGTTAAGTATGGTACAAAAGGTGATTGGTTTTTTAATGTAGCAGGAAATGCAACTCAACCAACAATAGATAAACAGACTATAGACTCTTATAGAGATTGGAATGATTTAAAAGATTTTAATTATGTATAATATTTTTATAAACTTTTTTAAAGATAATCAACATTTATTTCCTAAACATAGGAATATTAATACAGGACAAAATCACGCTGACAATATAAGTGAGTTAAAATTAGTATATAATGTGCAATTTCCTTTTGGTTATTGTTTTCCAATAAGTCAATTTATGTTTTATTACTTAGGAGGATATGGATCTAATTATGAATTAAGGTGTATAAAAGGTATACCTATAAATATAAAAGGATGTGAACATAGAACAACTCATTGGTTTGTTGTAAATAAGTTAAATGGAGAAATAATAGATTTATCTAAAGAACAGTTTGAAAAGATATTAAATATAGATGAGTATTATAAAAAAGGTAAGAAGGCTAATTTTGGTTTTCCTTATTTAAAAAGAGGAGGTAAAGTATATAAAAACACTGCACCATCTAAAACTGTATTAAAATTATATGAACAGTTTAGAAAAATTTATTTAAATTCACAATCAGAAACATTAGAATTTTATTTAAAAGAATATAAATCATTATGAATTTTTATAACGCACAATTAGCTTTTGAGTATTATTATGATTATATATTAAAAAAAGGAGTAGACTTTGCAAACACAAAAGCTTTATTCAATATAGGTTTTACTATTTTAAATCCTAAAGATAATATAATAAATACTAAATGGCGTAACTTTTCAAGTAAGTATGCTGAAAGAGAATGGCAATGGTATTTAAAAGGAGATCCAAATGCAGAAGAAATATCTAATTATGCTCCTATATGGAAATCAATGATGGATGAAAATGGTAATGTTAGATCTAACTATGGTTGGCAATGGAATAGAAATGATCAACTAACAAAAGTTATAAATAAACTTAGAAACAATAAAAATACTAGACAGGCTACTATTTCAATTTATGATGGTAAAGAGATAGATACATATAGTAAAGACACACCTTGTACTTATGCTGTACAATTTAGTATATGGCAAAATGAATTACACATGTCTGTTTTAATGAGATCAAATGATTTGTGGTATGGATTTTGTAATGATCAATATTGCTTTAGTAATCTACATATTTTAGTAGCAGATAAACTAAACTTATCATTAGGAACATATTATCATTACGCACATAATTTACATTTATATAATAATTTTTTAAATAAGAAACAATGATGTTAAACAATGAGTTTGAACCAATTAGAGAATGGGCAAGTGAAAAAGGTATACTTGATCAAGGAGATCCTAAGACACAATACTTAAAACTTTTAGAAGAGGTTGGTGAATTATCACAAGCAATACTTAAAAAAGATAGATTAGAGATTGAAGATGCAATAGGTGATTGTGTTGTTGTATTAACTAACTTAGCTGCTTTATGTAATCTAAGTATAGAAGGTTGTATAGAACAAGCATATAGTCAAATAAAAGACCGTAAGGGTAAAATGGAAAATGGAACTTTTGTAAAAAACAAACAATGAAGACAGTAATAAAACATCCAAATTGGAAGAACATAACTTTTAGAACAACTAAATTAAATTTTTTAGATTGGGCTATTAAACATGGTGGGATAAATATAAAGATTTCAGATAAAAACTATAGATTTGAATCTAAACAAGAGTTAGAAGCTTTAAGGTATAGTATTAACCCTACAATGAATTTAGGATCTGACACTTGTTATATATCACCAGAAGAAATGAAATCAGTACATGTTAAAAGTAAAGAAAGAATAGAAAAGATAGAACTTTTAAATGGTAATGTTTGGAATAAAGAAGAGTTAATAAATAAAATGTATGATGATAAGTTTTATTATGGAGAACTAGGTAAGTATGCGTTAAGTAGTTCTGCTGTAAAACAATTAATCGATTCACCTAAAAGCTATCAAAGATCTTTAAACTTTAAATCAGATAGCGGAGCGTTTAAAACAGGTAGGTTAATACATATAGCAGCTCTTGAGCCAGAAAAGTTAGAAACACTTTGCCACGTTGTTGAGGTACAGTCAGCTGTAACTAAAAAATATAAAGACAAAGTTGCTGAGATTGGAAGTGCAGACTTTGTGTTCACACGTAAAGAGTATGACAAAGCAATGTATACGGCTGATGCTTTATTACAAAATGGTGTATGGCAAGAGTTAACAAGAGGAGCTACGTTTGAAGTACCTGGTTTTGATATACTACACGGCTATCCTTTTAGAGCAAAGGCTGATGTTTTAGGTTTTGGATATTTAGCAGATTTAAAAACTACAAGTGATTTAAAAAACTTTAAATGGGCAGCTAAAAAATATGGATATGATGTACAAGTTTATATTTATTGTAACTTATTTAAAATAGATTATAAAGATTTTAAATTTTTTGCTATAGATAAAAGTTCTGGTGATTTAGGTATTTATGATGTTTCAGAAAGTTTTTACGAATCAGGAAAAGATAAGTTAGAATATGCATTAAGGATTTTTGAAAAGTTTTTTGTAGATAGAACGGAGGAGATAAACGAATATGTAGTAACAGGAATACTTGAATAAAGTAACTAAAGAATATTATATGTTAGCTTTAGTAGAATTATCTAAAGGTACTTCGACTATTAAAGATTTACATATTACTATTAAAGCATACGAAGACATGGAAGCTTATGAAGCTTGTGCGGGCATATTACACGCTATAAAGCATAGTGAATACTTAACAATTAGAGATATAAAAAACATAATAAACGATGAAGTTACAGAAGATTAAAGAATTAGTAGAAAATAATACAAACATAAGTATAGTAACTAGAAATAGAAAAAGAGAAATTGTATATGCTAGATCTATATACTATAAACTATGTAAAGAACATACACGAGAATCACTTAGCACTATTGGTAAAACAGTTAAAAGAGATCACGCTACAGTGTTACATGGTATTAAAGTATTTAACGAACAAATAAGCGTTTATAAAGATGCTATCGAATACTATAAAGTGTATGAAAGAATAAACAATATAATAAGAAAAGAAAATAGCACAAAATTAAAAGATCGCGATCCAGGTGTATACTACAGAAATAAATATGCTAATACACTTGTAGAGCTAAGAAAAGAAAGATCAGAGACTTTTTTAATAAGAGCAGGCTATCTTTATTTTGATGAGTTTAAAGGCGAACTTAAAAAAGAAAGGCTTAATAAAAGAGAGTTACTGTTTAACAGTTAGCTTTTTTTCTTATTATATAATTATTAATAATGTTTTTTAATTATGGATGGTAGAAAAAACAATGGAGGTCATAAGAGTGCTGGTCGTAAGTCTAAAGCTGATGAGATAGAACTTATCGAGAAACTTACACCGTTAGAGCCTATGGCCTTTGAAGCGTTAAAGAAAGGATTAGAAAGTGCAGACTTTAAGTATGTACAGCTATTCTATAACTATTACGCTGGTAAACCTAGAGAGACTAAAGATATTAGTATCTAACGAAGATTTACCAATATTTCTTTAATGCAGGTTGCAAGAACCAAAGCACTAAATAAGTTATTAGAATTAGATAAAAGAATACGAGTAGTAAAAGGCGGAACATCAGCAGGAAAGACTATTTGTATTTTACTTATTCTAATAGATTATGCTATTAAAAACAAAGATAAAGAGATTAGTGTAGTATCTGAATCCGTACCACACCTTCGTAGAGGTGCTTTTAAGGACTTCTGTCAACTTTTAAAAGGTTTAGGTAGGTATAATGACAACCAACTAAATAAAAGCGTTCTAAAGTACACATTTACAAATGGTAGTTACATAGAGTTTTTTAGTACAGATCAAAGTGATAAATTACGTGGAGCAAGACGTACTGACTTATATATTAACGAATGTAATAATGTACCTTTTGATGCTTACAATCAATTAGCAGTTAGAACAAGTGGAACCGTCTGGTTGGATTATAATCCTTCTAGTTTATTTTGGGTAGATAAAGAAATAATAGGACAAGCTGATGCAGACTATATAATATTAACCTATAAAGATAATGAAGTACTTGATCAGTCTATTGTAGATGAAATAGAGAAAGCTAAAGAAAAAGCCAAGACCTCAACTTACTGGTCCAATTGGTGGAGAGTATATGGCCTAGGAGAGACAGGATCTCTAGAAGGTGTATGTATACAGGATTGGAAAGAGATACCATCAGTACCATACGAAACAAGATTGTTAGGTTATGGCATGGACTTTGGATATAGTGTAGACCCTAGTACAGTTGTAGCATTATATAAGTATAATAACTCTTACATATTTGATGAGGTCTTATGCAAAAAAGGAATGCTAAATAGCGATATAAGTCAATTCTTAAAAAACAATCAAGTTAACGATATAATATATGCGGATAGTGCTGAACCAAAATCTATAGCCGAACTGTTAAGCTACGGCCATACTATATATCCTGTAAGCAAAGGAAGAGACTCTATTGTATATGGAATAAACTTGATAAATCAGAACGTGATATACGTTACTCAAAGAAGTAAAAACCTAATAAAAGAACTAAATGGCTATATATGGATGCAAGATAAACAAGGTAACACATTACAAAAACCAAACCCTACCAGCGGTGATCACTGTATTGACGCAGCAAGATATATCCTTAGCTCTATATTAGAGAATCCAAACAAAGGAGAGTATTATATTTACTAAAAAAGTTTATAAAATGTTTATATGTTAAAAAAAATGTGTATATTTGCTATATAATTAAAAATAAAAACAATGAAAGATTTAGAAATATTAAAACAAGTTTTTACTAAAAGAAATATTGCGTTAGGTTTATTGTTTAATGCTACATGGATTATAACCATGTATGGTATACTAGATTTATTATTATATTTAAGATATGATTTAAATTGGATATAGAATATCATAAAATATTAAACAAGTGTTGGGATAACAACATAAAAGTTATTCAAAAACCTTTAGGGACAGGTAAACACAATAAACCACCTTCTGTAAAACTTATAGCATCAATAGATTTTAATTATATACAAGGTAAACATATATATGATCAAAATTCTATCGAACTAGAAAAAGCTATAGAAGATTTATATAGAGTTTTATATAACAATTACATTTAGTTTTTTTTCATTTGTGTTTAATTGGGATTAGGTAGCGGAAACGTTACCTTTTCCTTTTATACAGAATATTGTTTTACTTATTATACTAATATGAAAGTAGATATAGAAGTACCTGATTCGCTTGATGAAATAACTTTAGAACAATATCAAAAGTTCGAAAAGCTAAACACGGAAGAAAATAAAGAATCTGCGTTTTTACTACAAAAGATGGTAGAGATATTTTGCAACTTAAATTTAAAAGATGTTGCAAACATAAAATACAAATCAGTACAAGAAATAGTTTTGCATCTAAATAATATATTTGATCAAAAGCATAGTTTAGTAAATACATTTACTTTAGACAATGTAGAATATGGATTTATACCTATACTTGATGATATGACATTAGGCGAGTATATAGACCTTGATGAAAATTTAGGCAAATGGGATAGCATGCATAAAGCTATGAGTGTACTATACAGACCTATTAAATATAAAAAAGAACATAAGTATAATATAGAAGAGTACGAAGGGACAAAGTATTCAGATCAAATGAAGCATACTCCTTTAAATGTTGTTTTTGGCGCAATGGTTTTTTTTTATCATTTAAGCAACGAATTAACACAAACTATCCTGAACTATTTACACAAGGAAATACCGAAGAATCTAACTACACAGCAGAAAGCTCTTTTGGAACAAAATGGTCATGGGTACAGTCAATCTATGGTCTTGCTAAAGGAGATGTTACCAAGTTTGACGAGGTTACCAGACTTAACATCCACAAGTGTTTAATGTATTTAGCATTTGAAAAAGATAAAGTAGAATTAGAAAAGAAGCTAATTAAAAAACGATGAAAGGTTTTTATAACATAACAGAAAAATTAAAGACTACTTTAGCAGCTGAACCATTTGTAAACACAGTTACGTTTGGCTCGTTAGATGATGTAGATTTAAACAAGCAAACTATATTTCCATTAGCACATATAATTGTAAACAACACAACTGTAGGAACTAAAACACTAACATTTAATATTTCTATTCTTGCAATGGATATTGTAGATATAAGCAAAGCTGAAACTACTGATATATTTGTAGGAAATGATAATGAACAAGATGTGCTAAACACACAATTAGGATTACTAACAAGAGTAATAAACATATTACAACGAGGAGATCTTTTTACAGAACTTTATCAAGTAGAAGGTGATGTAAACTGTGAACCATTTGTAGATAGGTTTGAAAACAAGTTAGCAGGATGGGCAGCTACCTTTGATGTATTAGTACAAAATGATATGACAATATGCAGCTAAAAGAAACACAAAAGGTTTTAGACATATTTAAAGGAATTGTCTTAAATCAAAGTAGAGCAATGTTATCTAAAAAAGGTAAAAATGTTTCTAATGAACTTTATAGAAGTTTAGATGGTGTTGTAAAAGCTATGCCAAACTCTATTAACGTTAAGTTTGAAATGCAAGAATATGGTTATTATCAAGATAGAGGTGTTAAAGGTAAAACCTCAACATATTCTGAAATAGCTAAATACGGAACATTAGCAAAGTTTGGATCAGGAAAAGGAAAAAAAGGAGGATTAAGCGAAGGGATTAAGAAATGGGTTAAAGCAAGAAGGTTCCAGTTTAGAGATAAAAAAACAGGAAAGTTTATGTCTTACAATAGTACAGCATTTTTAATATCAAGATCAATATACAATAAAGGTATTAAACCATCTTTGTTTTTTACTAAACCATTTGAAAATGCCTTTAAAAAACTACCAGACGAATTAATAGAAAGTTTTGGTTTAGATATAGAAGATTTTTTAGCTTATACATTAAAACAAGATAGAACCAAATGAGTACAAAAATAAACGTAAGAAGTCCATTTTATTTACACCTTGTAGAACCAAGTCCCCCATTACCTGATTACGATTGTAATATAGCACAATTAAAAGGCTTTGAAGTTGACAATCAAGGTATAATAACTATGCCCTTACCACTTGTAGGTGTTATAGATTCTATTACAAGTGATGATGGTGATTTTGCAAATAATAAATTTCCAAGTGAATCAACTGATACTTCAAGAACAATAAAAGTAAAATTACTTAT
>TARA_R110000851_G_scaffold197730_1_pt1 | contig 14860 bp, 12 predicted proteins | sample TARA_R110000851 | Tara Oceans TARA_R110000851 (sample SAMEA4397627) | marine metagenome | biome: Polar Biome; feature: [DCM] deep chlorophyll maximum layer (ENVO:01000326); material: water (ENVO:00002006), including particulate matter (ENVO:01000060) such as... | depth 17 m | reverse complement strand
GCAATGAAACCGAAAAGCCTGGCGCAATTTGGTCCGAAGTATCCATATAGTGCCATCTATGGGGCAATGATGTACCCAATAATAGCCTTGATGTGTTTTTCCTTTTTTAGCAGGATCCATCACCTTTATGGGTGTTTCATCACTTTGCAAATACCCTTTGGAGCGAATATCCTCCAGTAGGTGCTGATAAAGGATATCGATGATTTTAAGGCTTTGCCTGGTCCAGCCTTCCAGGGTGGAAGATGCTATGGGGATCTCCGCTCTTTTAAAGCGTTGGAGCTGCCGGTAAAGCGGAAGGTGATCCTGGTACTTATCGACTAAAATCGAAGCCAGGAGTCCGGCTCCTGGGATTCCTTTTTCAATCACCCGCTCGGGAAGTTCTCCGATGATCACTCCTTCTTTATTCTTAGGAGCATACTTATAGCGGATGTAGCGTTTGATATAGTATTTAGCAGGCTCATATTCCAGCTCATCGGTCACTTCCTTGCCGATACAAACCATATCGGTAATATCTTCCTCAGGAAAGATCTCGATCTCTTCTACTGGAAGATGCTCTGGAAGGGCCACTCTTCCTTTGTGGGCAGAAGTTCTTTTGCGACGCTGGTCGCTGAGTTTTTCTTTTAACTCGGCTTCTTGTTTTTCAGCCTTTTGGGGTTCCATCTCAAAGGGAAGGCTCATCTGGTTTTTATCCCTTTCGAAGCGTTCCCTTTTTTGTCCAAAGGCCAGGCGCTTATAATAGGCTAATTGGAATTTAAGATCGGTATTTTCTTTTTCTGCTTTCGCCCTTCTTTTAGTCTCCTTATCAAGGAGTGCCAAAAGCTCATCTTTAGTAAGATTTTCTACGGGTTTTTGCATGGGTTAAAGATACAAAAAACCATCTTTTAAAACTACTGTAAACCCCTGTTTTTACTGGGTTTTTGTTATTTTTTTTATCTTGGATACCTCAGTTTCTGATGGGCCTTTTTTACCTGCAGGCCTTCCACCATAAGCACCAGTTCTGACCAGGTTATACTGGGGTTGTTTCCTTTAAATACCGGTGGGGTAAAACTGCCTTGTTCCAGGCGTTTATAGTACAATACAAAACCCCCGGCTTCCCAGTGCAGGAGTTTAAGGTGTGTACGGTTGCGGTTCAAAAAAATAAACACATCGCCACTGGTAGGTTCCCTGCCCAGCTCATTGTTTACCAGTCCGCTCAGGCCATTAAAGGATTTTCGCATATCACAGGATTTTGGATAAAAGTGATATTTATGGAACGAACTTAAGGCAAACATTAATAAAGTCTAAGAAGTTTGCTGATTAGTGGAAACTGTGAGGCCTCAAGTCGCAGCCGGATCCCATTGGGATAAATAAGTTCTAGGCTTCCATCCGTTACAGGGTTCGGACCTATGGTTACAAAACCTGCGCTACTGCCAGTATCTATCCGGTCCTTCTTTTTCTTCCAGTAATAAAAGGTAGAGGGAACCAGGCCCTTGTCCTTACAAAAGTCCCTGCCGTTAAGGGGACTGACCTCAAATTCCTCAATCAGGGCAAACATTTTCTGTTCCTTGCTCATCGTATACTATTTTAGGGCAAAGCTAGAGACAGGAAATCAAGATGGCAATATGTGCTTGGTGGGGTGGATACGCCTACCGGACTTTTGTATGTAAGGATTTAATAACACAATTAATTCCAGTGCTTTTAAATCTTCTTCTTAAACTCTGTAAGGGCGGTGACAATGGCAGATTCCAAATCTTTGTATTCCTCCTGAACATCAGTCTGGTACACCACATTCTCCCCAATATTGTCCTTAGGAATAAACTCGTTATCCTCTGTGAGGATCCATGCCGGATTATAACCTAGTGAGTAGTAATATAAAACTAATTTTATAGTAGTTAGAGATATGGCCCCACGTTCTACATTGACCAAGGTATTATAATCCATATCAAAACGTTCGGTAATCGATTTAATGGAAAACTCGCTTGAACGTTTATTCCCCGTATCCTTTTCAATCAACTCTTCGCGAATCATCTTTAAACGTTCGCTGATGTAGGCAAAATCCTCCGTGGAGGCTCTCATCATCTCGTCAATATTTTTCATGTTTTTAATTTTAAATATAGATTAATCCTTATACATTTCTATAGGATAACTTGACAATAAGGTTTCCAAACTTTCCAAAGAATCAGTAAATATGTCTGTTTGAGTAACCGCCGAAACGCTCTCAAAAGTAGGTGTTTCATATTGCCTGCGAAAGGCTTCTGCCAACTCCCTACTGGATTTACTGCGGTATTTCTTCATAAAATCTTTTGCAATGACCTCGTCCTTTTCCCAGGATGCCGCTATTTTATCGCCAATTTTGTGTTCGTCAAAAATAGCCAACTTTGGTTTATTTCCAGTACAATGAACATATTCCCGTTCAACAAGCTCATTGATATCTTTGATCACCTTTAAAAAATTAGCATCCAGAATCCTATCTATTTCCTGGTCTATATACATGCGATCTACCAGCTTGGCAATATAGTGCTGTATATTTTCTATAGGGTCGGAATGATTCTTTGTCAATTCCTCCAACTTTTGTAGATGGTCGAACAATTTTAGCTCATGGGCCAAAGGGACAAATTGCATTTGCTTTATATGATTATCGTATTGATCTTCTGCAAACTCCTTAATGTAAGCCGTATAAAAGTGCAAATAATTCGTTTGACCAAAATCGAGGTTCCGTATAACTTTAAAAAAGTCAAGGCTGTGTATCAGTTTCATCTTGGTATCCACCAATTCCTGATGATTTTCACTTTTAAATTTGGTAAGCACGGGCATTTCGTATTTCCCTTGTATCTTTTTGGATTCCATATTGGGTTTTAGCAACCCAAAACACAGTTTTTGTTCAATAGGGTTTTCGAAGGTATCGGCTATAATGCCCCCAAAATGGCCTGTAGACATACTAGTAATCTTGCTTTTTGGCAACAATTCCGAAAGAATGGTACTGAAATTTACAGTGGTGTCGTTGTTGGAAATTGCCTTGCTTTTTTTTCCTTGGTGGATACGTCCAAATATCTCACTGATCCTACGGGCTGTTTCCCCTTTTGCAGCTCCGCTGAACACATTGGAGCAGTTGTCAAAGATGACCTCTGCCAGTTCCCTGCCATAATCGGCTATCAATTGGGTAATGCTCTGTATACCCAACACGGTTGCTACATAATGAGACCTTCCGGTATCGATTATCTTGCGAAGTCCCATAATGAAAACGGTTGGGAGTTCATCCAGGATAAGACCCAACGGCCTACAGCCAGGTTTATTTACCACTTGCAAAACCTTATTAATATAGAGCCCTATTGGAGCGGCATAGATTTCGGAACGGTCGGGATTATTTTGAATACAGACTATTTTTGGTTTTTGTGGATTATTGATGTCCAAACGAAAATCGTTACCGGTCATGATATAATAGATTTCCTTGCTGGCCAGCATGGAAAGGGATATCTGGGCACTTGCGGTCTGACCGGCCAATTGCTGGCCCGCTTGCCGCTCCATGGCATCCTTAAAAGGAATCATCAGACTACGGACTTCTACTTCCCTCATCATTATTTCCAGCAAGTATTCGATATTTATGGTAGATAACGTAATGACATGGGGCAAAGTGCAGATATTCTCTCCAGTCTCCTCAGATTTTTTCTTTAAGTACCAGATCAACCCAGAAACAAAACTAACGGCACTTTTGGAAAAGAAATCACTGCGTTTTATCCAATCTTTGTTAAGGTTTTTCATGATAATTGTAGCCGCATCTGCGGCATCGGTCTGATTTCGCATTAAATAGGGGTCGATAGGATTACAGCGATGCGATTTTTCTATATTGTCAAAACTCAAAGTATAAAACTCGGGTAGTTTGGATTTTTCTTGGACATCGTTTGTGCGCTCCTTTTTTCTTCGCCAATAGTTGTAGGCAACCTTACTAAGCGTATCGAACTTAAAATCATAAATCAATAGCGTAAAGTTTTTTTCAATCATTTGCTCTATAATCTCTTCAATCAATGCAAAAGATTTTCCACTGCCTGGTGTGCCTATGACCAACAAGGCCCGGAATAAATTGACAAAATTTATCCACCCTTTCCTTAGTTGCCCTTGGTAATGGTATTCATAGGGAATGTTTACGGAATACTCTGTATCTATGCGTTCTTCCATCTGCTGAAATGTTTCGTTCCGATCGTTAAAAGGGTCATCCTCAGCATCATTGACATAGTCCATCACTTGGAAAAGATGTACCGAACCAGAAACAGAAAACAGGAAACCGATATTATATAAAATCAAAGAGCACCAGAGCAAACTGATTTGGGAAGGTTTAAAATATCCTGTTATAAATAACAGTACACAGCCAATTCCAAAATACGTTAGGCCGGTCAAAAATGATTTGCCCTCTTTTTTTCTGGGATTATATAGCATTACCGAACCTAAAATGAACATCAATAACATTGTTCTTCCCGGTAAGGGCTCTTGCAAAGGCTTAAATCGAATAAGGGAATCATGTATGATTTGTGAAAGTTGTGAATCCCATTCCAAATATTGCACGATCGGGTAATAGGCAATAAAGCCTATAATAACAAAATAAGTCACCGAAAGTAACATGGCCGAGAATGCCAGATTCTTGTCGTTCATAATGTAATCAGAGTGTTAGAGAAACTTACCTAGTACAGATTGTCCTTTAATTCTTCTGATAAGGGGTCCATGAGTATCATTCTATCAAGTTTTGTAAGTTATTGTTATTCTTTATTTCCCCTTTCTTTTTTTCAGGAGTAAGGGGAGCATTTTTCTTTAAATGTGCGCTAATTTCATTAAAGGGAATGGTATAGTTATATTCCAATCCAAAATCGCATTCCAAGCTGTTTCTATTTATTGATTTTATGATACCAAGGTTAGGTGCGCCTTCAGGCCCTTTGGTTGTTTTCAATTCAATTTGATCCCCTATGTCCATAAAATCAGCGCATACAGTCTCCATTTTGATATATTTGGCCTTCTTCGAGTCCCTAAGGTCATCATTCCAATCCTTGCCTTTTGATTTATGGATAGTGGCCGGGAACGGTAGATAAAAATCGGTTATGGTTTCTATCAAGGATTTGAACAGATTTTTTCCTCTTTCAAGCTGATCGTTATTTATGATTTCTGGTAAGGAAAATTCCAATACAATCTTGTCCGTAAATCTTACCCATTTGATCGAATTCGACATAAGCTTATCCCATTCTATAAGGGACGTTAATTTTTCCTCCAGCAAGGTGATATGATTGGTCAATTGAACTCCGACTTCTGAGGTGTTGTTAATAGATAGGCTTACATTTCCTTGCTTATTTGAATGGTCCACAGAGATGTTCGGATTATAACGGTTCATAAGGCTGGTAAACAACTTTAGGTCAAACTCGAAACCTTTTATGTCATTGTCCATGATGGAAATTATAGTCACCGTATTTTCCTTTAAATATGGTTTAGTTAGCTGAACGAAGAACTGCAACTTTTTTTGATACAGGTTGCCGCTAAAGGAGACATAAAAATTATCCGCACCGCCATGGAGTTCATGGTAGGATAGGAGGTCTATGCCACTTTCCGCGACTATAATTTTTGAAGGTTTCTTGATGGGGTTGGAATGAAATAGGAAATGATCTTTTTGGTTCAAGACTAGGCGAAACTTCTTAATTCTATTGTCCCTACTGCTCCAATATGTTTTGTTGTAAAGGATATAATTTTGGGGATGGTCTTCCAAATCGTACTTTGGAAAGGCAATATTGGCGAACTGATAGCCATTTTCCACAGTGGGATACGCATTATAAATACGGCCCTTAAATATAGGGCTGTTTAAAGTTGTCTTGGAAATACCCCGTTGTAGCCTTAGATAATTGGAGTTACGCAATGGAACGATATTAAAATTTTCCTCCAAGGATTTCCTAACGGCCTTGGAACTTCGAACTTCAATGGGGGTATTTTCTATATAATCAAGCCCATTCACTATTTCGAGACCGGCCTGAACGGCTTTATAAAAATTAATGTTTCGCTTCATCAAGTACATAAAGAAAAGCCCTTTGTCCTGGGAATCATTTCGGTTAAAATAGGTTACGGGTTCCCTGGCCATTTGTAGAACAATGCGATCTTTGTCGTTCTTAAATTCCATGGAACCTGCACTTTTTTTTATCAATTTGTACCCATTTTGATGTAAGTACTTTGGAAAATTGACCTCAGAATTGACTTTTGAAATCAATATTTTATAATACTCAGGGTCATCTATGTAGTTAGGACTTTGCATAGGAAGGATGTAAAATGGCCGACATGCTTGGCGTGTCGGCCATTTGCTTGAATTAGTATAAACTGAGTTATATGCTTATGGCGTTTTTAGGCTGTTTCTTTTTTTTTTCGCCGTCAATGGTTTTGTTCTCCTTGGCCTCTTTATCCAAAACACTGGTTTTGTCCAAATTTTTGTAAAGAAAACGTTGGTTTTTAGCACTCCATCGAACCATATAGGTCAAAGGTCCTTTTTGTGTCTTTCGAATGGTGATCTTCACTTCTTCCCCTTTGTTCAAAATATCTGCCTGTTGTTTGGTCAATATTTGGCCCAGAACATACATATTTGCAGACACAGCCGATTTTGTACGGATATCGTTCAGTTTTGGCTCGTAATAGGCCAGTTTTTGGAAGGTATCGCCGCTCAAGGAAGTGCCGGTAAACTGAATGGTCTTGCCTTCCTGTACCATGGCATGGTATTCATCCTTGGTAAATTGATATTGAAAGGCAATGGCATCTTCAAGTTTAACTTGTTCCTTACGTTTGATCTGTACATCCAGTCTGGAACCATAAGTGGAGTTGTATAGCATTTGGACCATCTTGACCGTTTCCTTTAATTTGCCATCCTTGATGTATGTTGTCTCGATCAACTGCTCCCTACCTTCTAGAATCGACTCTTGAATGTTGGGTTCCAACTTCTCAAAACTTATGTAAGCGCCTTCCAAACGTCTTTTTACATCGGCCTCGGCAAATTGTTGGTCTTTGTTTTTTAGAATCTCCACATTTCTGCTGTCCTTCAACATTTCAAAGGATGGATTATTACCGGCTTTTATTTTGAAGGTTTTATCGTCTATGGATATCGCTTCGGCCTTTTGCCAAACCTGATTGACATTGACGAATACTTTTTGAATCGTGTTTTCTACTTGATTTTCCATTTTTGAGTGATTTTTAATTGTTACGGAATTTGAATTTGTTACTTTTGAATAACTTTCAAATCAGGAGTGATTTGTGAGTTACGGAATTTGAAGGAAAGAGGGCGGGAGCGCCCTTTTTCCATTTTATAATGCGATTCTATATTCTTTCAAATGCACCTCCTTCCCTTCATTAACTTGGTTTTGGGTATCTTCCCATTCAGTATACCAATTGTCAGACTTTGGCTTTAGAATATCTATTGTCTTGTTCAGATAGTTTTTGTAATACGACCACACCAATAATTTAATGGCGTTGGATTCAATGGGTAAACGGACTTTAATGTCTTCATTATCCTTGGAAACCAGAATACTGTATTTGTTCAGCCTGTTTTGGTCTATGATTTTGTTGAAATTCAAAAAGCTTTGGGCCAAGTCTTGGTTAAAGCGTCTGGTATGGTCGTAAAAGCGGGAGAAGGATTTTTCCTTTCCCATGGGGAAGCGTAATAGCATATCCCTATCGGTCAAGGTCAAATTAAAATCGGAATCCTTTGTATATGATATAAAATGGAGGTCCCGCAAATAGCCCTCTATTTTTTTATTTCCCGTGAAGCTTAAAAAGATTTTGTCCACTTTCGTTAGCCTTTGTATCTGGAAAAGTATATCGGTCGTCTGGGAATTTATCGCTCCCAATGCCATGTATACTACATTTTTTAATTGAAATTTTTTATGGAATGCCAAAGCTTCCTTAGGATCTTTAAAAAGAAAAAGGCCCTCTATTCTCTTTGGAATATTGGAGTACCAAAGGGAGTGTTTTATAACTGACTCTTTATAGGGAACTACTTCTTTGTCCGTATCTAGGAAATATCCGCAGACCTCGTTCTGCAGATTGAACAATGGAAATAGCGGACCACCTTCATGATTTTGGAAAACACGCCCCGAAAAGGGAATAGAGCTATCCACACCATGATATAGGTCTTCGGAAGTATCTTGGAGTGGTGACCTGTAAGATAGAAAGTGATTATAATCCTTTGGTACTATTTTTAGAGTGGATTCCGGGTTATTGGATATTAGAAGGGTTATGGTTTCCAATACTTTGTTATATAGGCTATCTACCTTATCCCATATCAGTTCCTTGCCGATTCCTTCAACTTTTGATACATGCTCAGTAATTAGGTCGGAGGCGGATAGTTTTTCCTGTGGCCGTTGCACCTTATAATAAAAATATCCTTTTTCGGTATTTATGATCACATAGTGCTCACCACCGTTCTTAAGTATAAGGTGTGTATTTTCGGATTGCACAACTCGGTACCCCAAATGTTCAAAGAGTTTTGGAAGGTGTATTAGGTGGTCTTCTATAAGCCAGTTGTTCATCTTGTTTGAAAATATTTGCTTATTTGTATTTAAATAATAACTTTGTGTATAAATACAAATATATGATTTTTTTCGAACCCACAACTTATTGGAGGAAAAAATTGAACAATCCCAAACCGGAAACGGATAAAACCTGGGGTAGGAGAGAGCTAGCTTATTTTCTTTTTCTAATTCTCATGTGCCTGTTCTATATAATATGGCACAGTGCGGATATTTCAACACAACGACTTAAGGACACCGCAATAACAATGGATCTGTATGAAGAACGCCTTCAAATTAATTTAGAATCTACATTAAAGGATTCGGTCCTTGTAGAAAGGGAACGTAATGATTTGCTAATGGCAATTGAAGAACGAATAGTTGCATTTTTATATCAAATTCCTGATTTTTCCTATATTGGTTCTTTAGAGACATACCTAAAATACCGACCTCAGTTGCTAGAGCAATTTCCATCTGCAGTTCCGTTGGAGAAAGGCAACTATTCTGTTACGAGCAACTATGGCATTCGCATCCATCCAATTTCTGAAAAAAAGAAAAAACACTATGGAATCGATTTGGCCACCGCGAGTGGAAAATATGTTTATGCATCGGCCTCAGGTACCATTAAGGATATCCTATATTCCAAAAAAGGCTATGGTACACATATTATCATTAAACATCGTTTTGGTTTTGAAACATTGTATGGACACCTGAACAAGGTGCTTGTCCGAAAGGGGCAAAAAGTAAAACAGCACGAAATGATTGGCGCGGTGGGTAGCACAGGAAGTTCCACAGGATCCCATCTACACTATGAGATTCTGAAGAACAAGATCCAAATAGATCCAAAACTTTCACTCAACCTAAAGAAAAATATTTATACCCATTTAATTAAATCAAACACCATCAAAGATGGAGTGGAGTAAAAGAAAGTGGTGGATTCAATATTCTAAAATTAAGTATAGTTATACACCTAAAAAAAAGTATTAAGGGGTCTACTCTTAAAATCTTATTTTTTGAATATAAAATAACAGATGTTAGAATCAGATATTACCTAGTGCCCAACTGGTTTTTTTGTAGATAGGGGAAAAACGACTGGATAGCTTCTAAGCAATTTTGAAAGGAGTGGCAAAGGGATTGATGTATGCCAAAAGTGATTTTATATACCACTGTTTATAATTTAAATAGGATATCTATGTTGACTGTTGCCAGCATCAGGAGCTCGATCCAAAAATATAAAATAACTAATTTTGGTTAGGGCTTAACCTAATTATTAGATTTCATCTCTATAATAAGTATTTTCATAAATATCTATAACATGAACACGAGAGCTTCTTAAAGCTATCGTGTTGGGAATCTAAATACCTTGAATAATCTTTAAACATTATAAAGTGCATCAGCCAATTCGGTTTTTTTGTTTCGGCTCAATGGTACCTGTGTTCCAGCTACTTGAACAATTTTACTGTTAAATTTTTCAATTTTTTCCAAATTCACGATATAGGATTTGTGTATCCTTAGGAATTTATCCCCTGGCAACTGTTTTTCAAAAGATTTCATAGTAGAAAGTATAACGATATTACCTTCATTGGTCACCAATTTAACATAATCACCAAGAGCTTCGATCCATTTAATATCGTTTAGTACTACCTTGCGTTTTTTTAGGTTACTTTTCACGAAGATATATTCTTCTTCTTCATTTGACTTATGAATCTGCTCGTATTTGGCCACAGCTCTTTTTACAGAGGCATCAAAACGGGATAAAGATATAGGTTTGTATAGGTAATCCGTTATGTCATAATCAAAAGCCTTAAGGGCATAATCAGGATTGCCTGTAATCAAAATTACCTGTGGAGGGTTGTCCAAGGATTCCAAAAGATCGAAACCACTGATGATCGGCATTTCTACATCTAGGAAAATAAGGTCGATGTCATTATTTTTTATACCGCTTTTTGCTTCAATGGCATTGCTGAACTCGGCTACCATAGCCAGGTTTGGATGATTGTTCACTAATCTTGCTACGGCGATTCGCTGCATAGAGGAATCGTCTACAATTATACATCTTAATTTCATGATAGGTATATTCGGGGTTTAAATCACGGCCAATTTACTTAAATAGCCATTTCAGCCTGTCAAAATGATGTGAACGGCACCTAAAATGTTGCGTAGATGCAGGTAGTGATTGTTTAGGAGTTTGGTCGAGTCCATTTATGATTAATTAATGCCCTTCATAACCTAAATTTGTGACTGTTCTTCAATTGCAATCCATAACCTCTTATTGGAGAGGTGACTTGTTAAGAACATATTGATTTCTTTGAATATGCTTTTTCCCTGTTAACTATTTTTATTATTAGATTTTAAAAATCTTGAACATTTTTGCTATTCTATTTGAAAAATAGTAGAATGGAACTGCAATTTTCAAATACCGTAGATGTCAGAAATAACCTATTTTCACATTACAACTTTGAATTTGTCACCATCTTAATGGTAATAGTGGACGACCGGGGAAGGAAATTGAATAGACTGGTAATTGCCAGATAATTACGTTCGTTTTGTAACTATGATAAATCAAGTAGCAATTACACCGAACTAGGTATTTAAAGGTTGTTAAAAATGGATGACTAAAACACCGGATAAAGAATAAAAAGAACAAAGTTCTGTTAGACGCACCTCATTTATGAAGCTTTCTTGTTACAGCGAGAATATGGACCTTTTGAACGTTTACCAGTTAGAATATATAATTAATTGATAATTCTTTCTCATATTTACAACTATTAAATTTCTCAAAAATGGAATTGAAAGTTTGCATTATAGATGACGACTTAGTGTCGCAATTCGCGTCAAGATATTGCATAGAACAATCAATTTCTAATTGCAGGACTATAGTTTGTGATACTGCGGAAGAAGTTTTGAACATGTTTGCCCCTCCTGTAATTGATAAAGAGGATGTGCCGGATTTAATATTTCTAGATTTGGTCATGAACGGCATGGACGGTTGGGAATTTCTTGATACAATAAAGATTGGCAGCAATGTTTTACAAAAAACGGACATCTATATTCTATCCGCCTTTTCAAATTCGAAAGACCGGACAAGGGCTAAGGAGCACCCCATGATAAAAGGGCATTTTGACAAACCACTTTCCAAAAGCATTATGGAAAAGATTCTTCATTCAAAAAAGTAATAAACGAATCGTTTTTCAAAACTGTACATTTGAGAATTGCAAGATCGTTATGCTCTTACATAGCAGTGTTCTTTCAATTCATTTCATCCAAAGTTTATTGTAATTTCATAGGCTTCCCTGAAAATGCATAAAATGCAGATATGAATTCGTTGAAGTGCCATAATTCTTGATGAATATTTATTTTTCTTCATTAAACCGTATTTATTGACATCTTGTAGAAAAAGAAAGTTCAAGGTAAATTACTGCGATACCTTTGCATCCAAACCCCTAAACAATTTGGTATGGAAACAATTTTACTTTTTAAAGAAATATATCTCAATGGATTTAAGCAGCTGGGAAGTTGGCTAGTAAAAAGCTATTTCAAAGCTTTTTCATGGTTCAGTTTTGCTATGTTTATAGTAGTCCTATATGCATTTGGGTACAGATTAATTACTGGATTCTCTTTTTGAATGATTTAATAGAATTAAGAATTAGAAGATTTGATCCTTCCGTCGCTTTTCGGAAGGATTTTTTTATAAAAACTAAAAATATATTTTAAAGGTAGTACCTATATTCTCTTTACTTTCAATAGTTATAGTTGCATCTAGAGCTTCTAATTGGGATTTAACTAAAAAAAGACCAATACCTTTACCTGAAATATTTCTATGAAATCTTTTATACAGCTTAAATACATTCTCACCATGTCTATTTAGATTGATTCCTATACCATTGTCCTTTATCACGAGCACTTTTTTATCATTTTCAATAAAAGTTTCAAAATGGATATAGGATGATACCCCATCCCGCCGATATTCTATGGCGTTGGATATAAGGTTATTTATTATGCTCTTTAAGTAAAATCTTGAGAAGTGTACATGCTGCCAAGCTGATAAAATGAGCGATATTTTAAAATCATTTGAATCCAATAGCGTTTTGGAGAAATCCTTTTTAACCTCATTTATCAAAGTTAAAATATCAACTTCCTCGACCTTAACCTTTCTATCATCTATAATGGATACATACTCACCCATATCTTTGGTGAGTTCCGTAATACTTTCGGCAATTTGACTTAGTTTTGGAAGAAGTTCATGTATTTTTTTTTGGGGATCTTGCTCTTTGTTGATCATTGATACAATCAATGACATGCTTGTTACCGGAGCTTTAAGGTTATGCGAAACCAAATAATTAAATTCACTTAATTGCTTGTTTCTGATCGTTAATCGACTATTTATATTGGAAATTTGCTCGTTGTGTTTGTCTAATAGATTTCTTTTTTTGTAGAGCAGCGCATTCTTTGTTTCCAATTCATTGACATACTTTTCTCTTTGTTGTCTGCTATTTACAATAAAGTAAGCTATGGTCAATAGCATGGTAATAGTTATAAAATTGAAAATACCGATACCAAAATAAATGAACTTTAAATTGGCGAGTAAAAATTTTGGAGGTAATTCTTGAACAACTTTCCAATGGTAAGGAGCAACTATTTCTAATGGTGTATCAGAACCAAAATTCAACACCTCATTCAGACTTAACGTCTGAACAGACCATATATGATCATTGCTCAAAAAGGTGGTATCCTTTTTAAATAACTGGCCGGAAAGACCATATTTTTGGTTCAGAGGAACTACTGAATCCGATATTTCAAATGGAATTTGGTTTATATAGGTATTGGATGTAATTATATTCAGGTTATCATCCAGTAGATAGAAATTATTATCAACTATGTTGGTTCTCAGTTGGTTAAGAATTCGATCCATTTTATAATTGATGACCATAACACCTATCTTTTTTTTATTGCCATCAAAAATGGGTTGTACTGCCCGAATAACAGGTTTATATGGTTTTTCAATTTTACCATTTTCCCTGTTCAAATTAATTTGAGATAGGTAAAGTTGCCCGTATTTAAGGCCAATACCCTCTTTAAAATAAGAGCGGCTACTTTTGTCCTGCAACTCTCCAAATTCTAAAGAATCGATTCCTTTCCGCTGCACACGAAAAAATTCCTTACCATTTAAGTCAAGAAATCGAAACTGATCGTAAGGGGTAATTCCCTTAATAATTTCAAGGTATGGTTCCATGAAGGCCCTATGGGTATTCAACGGGTCAAAGTCTTTAGGAAACTTCAGTTTTGACCAATAGTTGGCATTTTGTATGGGTACCTGAAAAAGATCTATAAAAGATTTTCTCTTCATAATTGTTTCACGCTCTTGTAACAACGAGAAATTTTTTATTTGTACGTTTTTTTGATAGATGAATAGGGCCGAGGAAAATACGAAAAGAGGAAAATAAAGTATTGCGAAAATTTTAAATACCTTTTTCCACATAAAATCAACCTATTAAATTATTCCGTTTATTGTACAAATAACACACGGGATTGGAGGTTTGTAATTACACTAATATAAGAAATATTCAGATTGTCGGATAGTCTTTCGCTAATAAACTTAATCCAAATAATTTACGGACCGGACCAAAAGTTTTGAATCCAATAAGACTGTATAGTTTTAAATTTTGCCCTTAAAGATGAATTCTGAGGTTAATCATTTGTAAGATAAAATTCATTGCATTTAGAATTTAACTCATTGCTAATTATTGTAATTGATATTGGCTGTCAACAGTCAACTTTTTTTACACATATTCAGTTTTTCACTCGGCAAAAGTTATCAAATAGGTTTGTTGTTTAGAGTGGAGCTGCGCTTGAAATTAAAAAACAAATCCACTAAGTAATCACTTTCTTCCAGACATAAGATTCTAGTAACTAGCAGAAACTTATTTTAAAGCATTTAGAGGCCAGCAAAATGGTTTTGTCTGCTATCCACAATATTCCGATTTATCAGGAAATAAAATCAAGGTATAGCGGTTTAGAAGGAGTAGCATGTTTTCTATATGTCCAGCTCTGAATCCAGTGGCATCAACAAAAAAAACGAAAATAAATTTAAATACAAAGGAGTCGATTTTAAGAATCTAGTTTCCTATTTATATTATAATTCGGCGCAAATCGGTCTTTTTGATCGACTCATCCAAATAGGTTTTGGGCATAATCCGTGCGGTAAACTAAAGTTTAAATCAAATTATTAGTAAAATGTGAGCCAAACAATTGGTGATAGGTTTTTTGAAGTGAAAGTGTTGCTATGAAAGCAAATTTTAAAATGTTGTACATATGTTGTACAGAAGTAAAAAACCCAAGAGTATAAACTCTTGGGTCCCTTGTTTTAT
>TARA_R110000851_G_scaffold56807_7_pt1 | contig 14872 bp, 19 predicted proteins | sample TARA_R110000851 | Tara Oceans TARA_R110000851 (sample SAMEA4397627) | marine metagenome | biome: Polar Biome; feature: [DCM] deep chlorophyll maximum layer (ENVO:01000326); material: water (ENVO:00002006), including particulate matter (ENVO:01000060) such as... | depth 17 m | reverse complement strand
ATAGGAGGAGGCATTTCAAAAACAAGAGGAGTTCCTTCTATGGGTTCAACTAATTATGGTCCAAGAGGACATAGTATGGCACAATTTCAAAATGCATCAGGAGCTCCACTATGGTTTAATCAAACTGCAACTACAACTACAACTACAGAACCAGCATTAGATAAATATACAAATATATTTAAAGAAAAGAATTACTGGATTGGAGTAGTAGTAGGTATTGCTGGTTTAATGGCGTATCAAAAATATGTTAAAAAATAAAAAATGAATAGTACCTGTTTAAATCTTCCTGTTAAAGATAGTAGTTTCTCTTCATGGATAGAGTGGCATAAAGCTCTAAAGGGATGTGTAGGAAAGAAAAATGCAAACCAACTATGGTTAATGCAATATGATAAAGAGATGCCTGGGGATTCAATTGAGGTAAGAACATATATGAAAAACCAAGGAGTAGATTTAGATAGGGATGTTTTAGAAAGATTAACAGATTTTGGAGGTGGAGTATATAATTGGGTAGGAGGAACACTGGATTTTAGTTCAGGTATTGCTATGATTGTTGTAGTACTTATTGTAGGAGGGGCTGGAATGATGCTCTATAATATAGTTAAAACTCCTGAAGGTTCAACACGATTAGCAGCAGCAATAGGTACGCGAGGAAAATCTGAATTAGGAGGGGCTGCATTAGGAGGAACTTCAATGAAACAAATAACAGGATAATGACAAGAACGAATAAATTAACTTTAGTAGGAGGAAGCATAGCTGTAATAGGTTCAAGCTATCTTATTATACGTTCTATCCAAAGAAAAAAATTATTTAATCAGATTGCTGAAAAAATAGGACCAGGGGCAACAGGTTCTCTTGACCAATATGATGGATGGTGGAGTACAGAATTTTGGAAAAAAGGAAATAATGGTGCAGGAGAAAAAAACTATATACTACAGGGTGATTCTACATTAATGAATTGGGCTAATAGTATTTATAATTCAGTTGGAACATTTAATGATAATGAACAAACAATGTATGGTGTTATTAGAAATGTGCCTGATGGAGTTGCTCTAAGTCAGTTATCAGATAAATTTCAAAACAAATGGAATAGAGATTTAAAAGATTATGTCTCAAACCATTTTGGTGAAAAAGAGGAAAAACAAAAATTATTATTAATACTTAGCCAAAAACCGGCATATAGAGTAACAGGATAAATATGAAATCAGGAACTAAAATAGGATTATGGAGTGCGGGAGGTTTGCTTGTAGCAACAGGATTATTCTTTGGAATACGAGCTCTTATTAATTTAGGAAACAATGATGATAACTCTAATTTATCTAAAAAGGATAAAACAGAGTTAGAAAGATTAAGAGACTTAGAAAGGTCAGGTTCTCTCTCAATAGCAGAAAGAAAGAAATTAGAAGAGTTATTAGCAAATAACCCTAATTCGCCTAATAATAATACATATACTCCAAGTCCAGGAGAACTAACTTATGATACTATTGGTAGTTGCGGTTTCCCATTAGGAAATAACTCAGGAGGAAGTAGAGGGTGTAAAGAAGTTGCTCAATTACAATTAGCCATTAACCAGAAACATAATAATAATACAGATGATTATAAGGGGGGTGTAGGTTCTACATGGTGTTGTACAGGAGATGGGTGTGATAGTAAATTAATGGTTGATGGAACAATGGGGCCATGTACATTAAAGGCAGTAAAAAAATATTATGGAATTTGTTGTGAGTGTGAATGTACTGCATGGACACTATGTATAAATAAAGTATGTAATTGTAGTGGTTGTGCCATTACTAAACAACAATTTAATAATATTATAAATGGAGCCGATACATCTGATGCTGCTCTATTTGCAGCAGGATATGGAACACAAACATCAAGTTTTGCAGGATATATGAGTGCAATAGGAGGGGGTGGTAGTAGTAGAAAGCAAGTAGCTAACTCTACAAATTATTTTAATCCTTCAACTTCATTAAACAAAAATGGATATGTTGAGTTTAATGGTTATTCAAACTTTAACTTACCTAAATATGGGGAAAAATATGATAGTCCTTTAGGTGATTTCTATAAAAATCCACTTGCATTTACAAATGATTATCCAAAACAAAGTTCTTTAGAACATAGTTATGGAATGGGGAAAGGATTTGGTTTTGCAGGTTCTAACGGAAAAATAGAAGAAGATTGGTCAGGAGGACTTAATTCAGAAGGAGAGGTTCAAAGTTTTGAGCAATTTGTAGAAGATGTACCTTAAAAAAGAATTAGCGGAGAGAGGACTATTTATAGTCGGGGGGAGGGTGTGTCCCCTTGCTCTCCACTTTAATAAAATAAATAAAAGTAATATAAATAATAATAAATAAAAAAAACAAAATATGGGATTTTTAACAAATAATGAAAGATATGGTTTTTATAACCAAGCAGGAGCAGCAACAGGAACAGGAGCGGCAACTGGAGTAGCAGGACCAACAGGAGCAGTACCATCATGTACATCAGTAAATAATGATTGTAACTGTTATTATGCAGGGTGTACAGATATTACATCTCCTAATTATATGGCAAGTGCTACTTGTGATGATGGAAGTTGTACAGCAGGAGTTCTTGGATGTATGACACCGGGATTATTAGGTTATAATCCTTTAGCAAATATGGATGATGGAAGTTGTGGAGCAACAGCCGTTTCAGGATGTACTGACATTGCAGCAGCAAATCATAATCCTGCAGCAAATACAGGATGTAACTGGCAATCAGGTCCAGCAGTACCATCACCAGCACAAACTGCCCCAACACAAGGAACTCAATCAAGTTTTAGTGGATATGCAAACGCAGCAGGTTCGTACGCTAACTTCAATCAACAAGGTTTTGGAGGATATAATGATAGAAGAGTTGCTTGGTAAACTAAAAAAATAAAAAAAACATGGAAAATAATAGATGGTTTAATGTATCAGCAGGAAACACAGATAGACCTCTGGCTACAAATGATACAAGAGGAGATGGAAGGACAAGGCCAAATACCAATCCGATAAATGGAGGAGGTTATTGGTTAGATGATATGTGGCAAGGAAGAACTTGGTGTGATTGGATTGGAGTTAATAGTTGTAAGCAATTTAAAAGTATTCTTGGCAGTAATGGACAGAGTTTTCCGCCATTTGCAACTGCAGTAAATATTCCAGCTATTCAAACTATGTTAACGGCTTTTGTAACTAATGCTGCTTATGTATGGAGTCAACCCTTAACACAACAACAAGCTTATAATCAGTTAGTAGAGTGTTGTAGAGAGGGAGATGTTCAACCTATAGATTTACCTTGTGGTTCATTAGGAGATAGAGAATTAATTTTATGCAAAGCATATAAGGCGGCTTTATCCTCAGGTAGTCAAGTATCTATGAATATGGTTGTATCTCAGGTTGCATCTTACTTAGCTATTTCAAGTCAAGAAGCCTCCGCATATCTAAAGAGATGTTGTTTAGATGGTCAAACAGGAGAACCTTGTCCTCCGGCAAATCCAAACTCACCATTTTATACTACTGACCGTTTCTGTGAATCTGATTGGTGTGTAGATGGTCAAGGAAATCCAATACCTAATGCTCATCCTGATTGTAGATGTTGTGATGATGAAATAGTAGGAAATTCAAATATGCCATGTGAAAGAGTAGGTTCAAATTGGTGTAATAAGTTTCTTAATGTACTTCCTTCTGGTCAGAATTCAGGTATTATGCAGGGATTAATAAATCCTTTTATTACTTATGCAAGTGGTTTAGGATATACTTTAACATACCAACAAGCTTATGCTTTACTATTAAGATGTTGTGGAGGAGATGTACCAGATATTGATAGATGGAGATGTGATGCTGGAGGTTGTTTACAATGTCCTCCTGGGTCAAGTGCTGCAAATTGTCCACATACAGAAAATACTTGTAAAAATAGTTGTGGAGGAGATAATGGTTCAGATATTCCATGTAAATATGTTCAATCAGAGGGTGTGTGTCAAACATACTGGGGATATATGAACAATGGCGATACAGCATCAGCAATGCAAGCAATAAATCAATTTGCACTAAATGAGGGGATTAGTTCACCTGATGCGTATGCATTAGTCTTAAGATGTTGTCCTGATAATGGAACACAGGGAGATTTTTCATGTGATAGAGTAAGTCAAGATTGGTGTACTAAGTTTCATGCAGCTTATCCTCACGGACAAAACTCAGCCAATATGCAAGGAACGGTAAATCCATTTATTAGTTATGCACTTGGTTTTGGATATACTTTATCATATAATGATGCTTATGCAATACTTTTAAGATGTTGTGGTGATGGTACTAATACAGGAGATGGACCTTGTCCTCCGGCAAATCCTAATTCACCTTTTTATACTACAGATAATTTCTGTGATTCAGATTGGTGTACTCCTAACTCAAATCATCCTGATTGTAGATGTTGTGATGATAATAATGGAAATACTATAGATTTAAGTCCTTGGTGTGATGATTATGCTACAGCAGTAGATACTGGAGATTTTACTACAATGCAACAGATTATAACTACTATAGCCTCTACTTTTAATCTAAATTGGCAACAAGTAGCTGAATTATTATATGACCAATGTTTATGTGATGATGACAATATAGTAGGAACAGGTCCTTGTGACGATTTTGTAGATAATGGATGTTGTGGAAAATGTGATAATGCTAATGGTAACCCACTAAATGGGAATACAGGAGGAGCACCAATGCATCCGCAACATAGTTGTTATGATTGGTGTAATCAAAATCAAGATTGTTGTCCACCTAATCCCTATGGATGTACAGACCCAAGTGCTAATAACTATAACTCATTAGCTACAATTGATGATACTTCTTGTACTTATGATGTAGATGGTTGTACAGACCCTCAGGGCCTTATTTTTAATGCATCTATAAATCCAGGGCAATTAAATACGAGTGGTGGAGTAGCTGGAGGAGCTGCACCTTATACTTATAATTGGGTTAATAATCAAAACCCTACGGTAGTAATTTATACTGGACAAGATTTACCACTTGCTCCTTCTGGCGTTTATTTGGCAGATGGAAACTATACTGGTACAGTTATAGATGCTAATGGATGTACAGCCTCAACTATGGTTACCGTTATTAATGGTTGTATAGACCCAACGGCTCAAAATTATAACCCAGCTGCAAATGTAGATGATGGTAGTTGTATGAATAATCCACTACCTATTGCTGGATGTACTGACCCAACAGCTACTAACTATAACCCTTCAGCTAACTATGATGATGGTAGTTGTATTGCCGCTGTTTATGGGTGTACAGACCCAAATGCACTTAATTACTATGCAGGTGCAGGAATTGATGATGGTTCTTGTTGTTTCGTTGCAGGTTGTACAGACCCTACTCAAACTAATTATAATCCTCAAGCTTGTATGGAGGATGGTTCATGTATCCCATATACTTATGGGTGTACTACACCAGGAGCAATTAATTATAATCCATCTGTAAGTTTTGATGATGGTTCTTGTATATTCCCTAATCAAATAGGATGTACTGACCCTACAGCAACAAATTATAGCCCAAGTGCAACTATAGATGATGGAAGTTGTGCTTATGGTGCAAGAGGAGGAAGTAGTAGTTTTAATGGGTTTACTAATATTTAAAAAAAAGATATGAATGATAATTTATGGTTTAATTTAAGTCAAGCTCCACCAATATCAGCACCACTACCAGCACCAATATCTAAGGCTCAAGCACCAGTGCCCGTAATTGCAGGATTACCAGCACCAGGGTCAACACCTATACAGGTAGCTAATGACCCAGGATATTTAATACCCCAACCTAATGGAACTTCAATAGATGCTAATGGGAATGTTCATATTCCAATGAATATAAGAGTATCTAAACTATTAGGAGAAAACTTAACTTCAAAAGAGGGAACTACTACTGGAAATAATACCAAGAGTTTACCTAAACAATATACAATTTTATGGGATGATGGAACTCAAACTCATGAGTATGCAGCAGATTTTACTATTTTAGGAACAGCAGTAGGTGGATGTATGGACCCAGCATCAATTACTTATAATCCTCTTGCAAATTTTCAATCAGCAACTAATCCTCTTGGACACCCTACCTGCCAATATCCTGACCCAGAAATACCAAATAATACTCAAAGCGGACTTACAGTACCAATCTTTAGTATAGGAGAGGAGGTTTCTTTTTCAGATATGAGTTCATGTCCTGAGGGAGGTACAATTGGACCTGACCACCCATGTGTAGTGGCTCGTTGGGGAACTATTATGGGGATGGATGAATCAAGTATCCAACCAAGGTATGAAATAGAAATGTCAGATGATGGGAGTACAAAGTATATAGAAGAAGAAGCACTTTCTGAATTTCAACCAGAAGGATTAGAAGTTGGTATAGTAAGCCCTCCAATATCAGTACCAGAGGTTATTCAATGTACACAGGAGGAGTATAATATTCCTTTAAGTAAGTTAGGAGGAGATGACAAATGTGTAGATAAAACATTAGTAGTAGTATTAGCCGCAGTTGCTTTATACTTTCTATTAGCTAAAGATAAATAAATATGAAAAAAACAGAGAAATACTTAAACTTTTTTGGGGATAATGGAAACTATAAGTTTCATAACCCACTACCTAATCCTTATGGATTAAGAGGAAATCCAGACTTAAATGCTAATTCTTATGACCAGGGAGATGGGTTAAATGGTACACCTGATTATAAGAGTTTTGATGGCAGTTCTAATAAAGATATGCAGGATTTTGAAGAATGGAGTAATCACCCAGGATTTATTGGAATTAATTGGGGAGGGAATAAGAATAATAACGAAATGGTAGATATTGATAGTGATGGTATTGATGATAGTATAGATACAGAAATTACTGCTTCTCCGGCAACAAACTATTCGGTAACAGAAGATACAAATACAGGAGGAGGGGGAGGTTTTATTTCTGCTTGGTTTGATGGGAAGAAAAAATATTATAAGTGTGTAAATGGTTCTCCTATGTCTAATTTATTTAAAACAGGAGAACAACCGGTTGGATGGGATACATATAAAAACCCATGCTTAACAGCTACACAGAGGCAAGATAAGAAAGATAATTTTTGGGGAGGTATAGGAAATGCTTTAGGAGGATTAACTACAGGTTATAAAACTGGACTAAATGCATATCAACCAGGAGGTACAACAGCACCGGTATTTGACCCAAACGCAACTAATAATCCATCAAATAATGCATCATTTGGAACTGATACAGGTAAAACTGTAGGTTGGGCTCTTGTAGGTTTAGTAGGATTAGGTTTAATATATATGGTAATTAAAGGTGCAAGTAGTGGAGGAGGAGTAGCAACTGATGATTATATAAGTAGAGTATAGATGACAGAAAAAGTAAAAATAACTTATGGTGTAATGGTGGCAATAATTATTGGTGTAGGAGCATACCTATACAAACAATCTAAATTACTTGCTGCTTTTGATTATAAGTTTAAAACTTTAACCTATTTAGGGTCAAATAATAATGTAGCGGACCTTCAAGCAGTAATAGAATTTAGTAATAAAGCTGATTTTGATATTACTATAACAGGTTATAGGTTAGATATAATATTAGATAATAGAGTAATAGGCAAGGCATCACAGGATAATACTAAATTAGTAATACCAGCAAAAAAGAGTGCAAATATTCCTTTTCTTGCAAATGCAGATACAAGTTTAACAATTTCGTTAGGAGTATCTTCTTTAATAGAACATTTTGTTGATGGAACCGAAAGTGGAGGAGCTGTAAAAGGCAATGTAAGTATAAAAGCAGGGTTAGTAACGATAGATAATTACCCAGTAGATATTAGCACAACAACAGGAGATTTACTGAACGAATTAAAAACAAGTAGTCTTAGTTAATAAAAAGTTAAAAAAAGATATAAAAATATAGAAGATTTTATTATTTTTGAAAATAAAAAAGTATGGATAACGTTTTAAAAACACAAATAGTCAATTCGGCAATAGATATTATGAGTAAAGCTCTTAAAAGGTTATCTAATGAGCAGAATTGTGATGCTACTGATATTCAACTTGTAATAAAGTTTAATGGAGATAGTGTTCTATATTCATATATGAAAGAGTATCAACAAATAAAAGATTTAACTTTTAATGAGATATTAGGAGTTAAGTTTGATTTTAAACAAAGAGAGTTTCTAACAGCTCCCTTTTTACAAAAGGCTATAGTAAGATTAGCTGAGGAGAAGAATGTTGAAGTAGATGAAATGTCCTCAATTATAGTTACTAAAGATAGTGAAGCAAATAAGGTATATTTATTAGCATACCATAATAATGATTTTTATAAACAAATCTCTTTTAATTGGTTATTTGAGAACCCAGAAGAGATATTAGGAGATATAATGTAATATGAATGTATTTACCAGAACATTAGCAGCAGCAGATAGTATAACAATTGTAGAGTCACAGGGGGTAAGTTATATATCTGTATTATGTAAAACAGATAATTCAGGAACAAGAGGAATTACAATTTTAGGAAGTGGAGGTATAGCAGGGACAGCATCTAATGAAATTATATTATTAGAAAATGAAAGTATAACAATTCAATCTCCTTCTCCTTATGATGTAGGGGGATTAACAATAACAGCTGGTACAGGAAGTACTGGAATAGTAGTAGGAATGTAATGGCAACACAAAAAGAAAATATAACTTATATTAAGCATGAAATAAAGAAACAGGGTGTTTTATTAGAAAGATTAGCAAATGCAGTATGTGGAGATAAAGATTTTGGACAGATAGGGTTAATTGAACAAGTAAATGAACACTCAGGGTATATAGAAGAGGATAAAAAATTTAAAAATAAGATAATTGGTGGTTTAACTGCTATAACTACAGCATGGGGACTTATAATTACTGCAGTAGTAAAATTTTGGAAAGATTAAGTATAATTAATAATTAAAATAATAATAATATGGCAACGTACAAAGAAAAATTAGCATTTAACAAAAAAGAAGCAGAAGTAAGAGCAGCAGCAGTTAAAAAAGCAGCAGCAGCTAAAGTTGAAAGTAAAAAAGAAAAGAAAGAAAGCAAATAAATGAAAATTAGTAAGCATCTCAAGATAACTCTTGCAATTGCAGGGGGATTTTTCTTATATAAACTTATGTTTAATAAGAGGAAGCAAACGAGGCCAGAAGAAAACTATGCAAAGTTTTCAGGGGAGGAAATATCCGAACCTGAAGCTGAACCTATTACTATTCCTACGCCACCTATCGTTACCACACCTGTTTCCGGTACATCCCACTCAATTCTTGAAGGTTTAGATGAGAATGCTGCAGAACAATTAAAACAAGAACTAACAGGAAAATAAAACTATGGATAATAATATGTTAGGACTGATAGGCGTCGGTGTGGTCGCTTATTTAGTTTTGAAAAACAAAGAACAAGAACCGGCAGTATCAACACCAGTTGCTAAACCAGGATGTTTGGACCAAACTGCCACAAATTATGATGCTACAGCCACTGTAGATAATCAATCTTGTTTATACCCACCAGTAGTATTAGAGCCAGTACTTGGATGTATGGACCCAACTGCTCTAAACTATGATGATACAGCAACATTTGATGCACAAAACTGTAACTATCCAATTCCTGCTTTAGCAGGATGTATAAACCCATTAGCTACTAACTATAATCCACAAGCAACAGTAGATGATAATTCTTGCACCCTTGCAGTAAAGGGGTGTACAGATAATAATGCATCTAATTATAATCCAAATGCAACTATAGGTTGTGCCATTTAAAATATATAGATATGAATACAAATAGATGGTATAATGAAACATTAGATGAAACTTGGCGAAATGCAGGAGGATACTCTTATCCAGGTGGTCCAGGAGGAGGAATGGCAGCAGGAGGAGGAATGGCAGGAGGTACATCACCTGCACCACCAGCAAATAATAATAATAATGGTTTATCAGCCGGATTAAGTGGGTTTACACCTGAAATATATGCAGTACCAGGTCAGGCAGCAGTAGTAGGACAACCAGCCATTGCAGCAGTTCCAGCAGTTCCAGGACAACCTTTTATTGCAGCTCAACCAGAAGTAGCAGGACAACCTTTTATTGCAGCCCAACCAGCAGTAATAGGACAACCTTTTATTCAGGCTCAACCAGCAGTTCCAGCAGTGGCGGGACAACCTTTTATTCAGGCTGAAGCAGCAGTTCCTGCAGTTATTGGACAAACAGCAATTGCAGCTCAACCGGCAATACCCGAAGTAATAGGACAACCTTTTATTGCTTATCAACCAGCAGTTCCTGCAGTAGTAGGACGACCTTTTATTCAGGCGCAAGCAGCAATTCCTGCAGTTATTGGGCAAACAGCAATTGCAGCTCAACCGGCAATCCCTCCTGTAATAGGACAACCTTTTGTTCCTTATCAAGCACCAGTTGCAGCAATTCCAGGAAGAAATTTTATTCAAGCTCAACCAGCAATTCCTGCAGTTATTGGACAAACAGCAATTGCAGCTCAACCAGCAATTCCTCCTGTAATAGGACGACCTTTTATTCAGGCTCAACCAGCAATCCCTGCAGTTATTGGGCAAACAGCAATTGCAGCTCAACCAGAAGTTCCTGCAGTTATTGGACAACCTTTTATTCCTTATCAAGCACCAGTTGCAGCAATTCCAGGACGAAATTTTATTCAAGCTCAAGCAGCAATTCCAGCAGTGGCAGGACAACCTTTTATTCAGGCTCAACCGGCAATACCGGAAGTAATAGGACAACCTTTTATTGCTTATCAACCAGCAGTTGCTGCAGTACAAGGACAACAAGAAATTATAGCTCAAGCAGCAATCCCATCTACTAATCCAAATGTAAGTAATGGATTAGTGGCAGGAAACCAACCTGGATTTGGAACAGATTGTGATTGTAAGTATGAGATGAATTGTTGGTCAGATACCTGTCCATCAACCTTAAGTACTTACTCAGGATTAAGTTCACCTACTTGTCCTACTAATACACAAGAAATAGAAGAAGATTGTTGGACAACACCAGTAGCAGAAGTAATAGGACAACCTTTTATTCAATCTGAATTGGCAATCCCTGAAGTAATGGGACAACCTCAAATTCAAGCTCAAGCAGCAGTTCCAGCAGTAATGGGACAACAAGCAATTGCAGCTCAAGCGGGAGTTCCTGCAGTAGTAGGACAATCAGCAATCACAGCTCAAGCAGCAATCCCAGAAGTGATGGGACAATCAGCAATCACAGCTCAAGCAGCAATCCCTGCAGTAGTAGGAAGAAATTTTATTCAAGCTCAAGCAGCTGTTCCGGCGGTAGCAGGACAAACAGCAATCACAGCTCAAGCGGGAGTTCCTGCAGTAGTAGGAAGAAATTTTATTCAGGCTCAACCAGCAATCCCTGCAGTTATTGGACAATCAGCAATCACAGCTCAAGCAGCAATCCCAGAAGTAATGGGACAACCAGCAATCACAGCTCAAGCGGGAGTTCCTGCAGTAGTAGGAAGAAATTTTATTCAAGCTCAACCGGGAGTTCCTGCAGTAGTCGGACAAACAGCAATCACAGCTCAAGCAGCGGTTCCGATGGTAGCAGGACAACCAGCAATCACAGCTCAACCGGGAGTTCCTGCAGTAGTAGGACAAAATTTTATTCAAGCTCAACCAGCGGTTCAAGCGGTACCAGGACAGTCGTTTATTGCAGCTCAAGCAGGAGTTCCAGCAGTAGCAGGACAACAAGCCATAGCAGCTCAGGCAGCAGTAATAGGACAACCATCAATTGCATTTCAAGCAGCAGTAATGGGACAACCTTTTATTGGAGCTCAAGCAGCAGTAGTAGGACAACCTTATATTGGAGCAGTTCCAGCAGTTCCAGCAGTAGCAGGAAATGCCGCTACATATAGTATGAATTGTTGGACAAATACTTGTCCTTCAAGTTTAAATACTTATACAGGATTAGGTTCAGCTACATGTCCTGCTAATACACAAGTAGCAGAAGCATGTGTAAGTACTGGAAATACCAGAAATTTTTCAGGATTTAGTGGAGAGGATAATAATATATGGTTTTAAAAATAAAAATTAATAGAAATTAAAAAAATATAAAGATATGACTATGATACCAGCACCTAATTGTTTTGGAAATTGCCCAGATACAGGAGGAATATATGTTAATTCACTCTTAGCGGGAGGGGCTTGCCCCCCAACTCATCCTAATTCACAAAGACCTCATTGTCCACCACCTGGAACAGGAGGACCAACACCACCACCACCACCTGGAACAGGAGGACCAACACCACCACCTATACTCACTAATTGCCAAACATGTAATAGTGGTCAATGGCAAACACAAATGATGGAACTTGGAAGTAGTGGTCAATGTCCTGCTGGATGGGAACCAGTAGATGGAACTAATCCATGTAATGTTTTAGGAGAACCAGGAATAAGTAATAGTTTTGTACAGAATATACAGAATGGATATGAACGAGAAACTGGGTGTAATTTCTTATATAGTAAACTTGCAGTTCAAGAACAGAAGTTAGCTCAATTACAAGCTGCAGGAACTAACCCAGCATGGCAACAAATGTTAAACAATAGAATTATTTATATTGAAGGTATGATTGCAGAAGTATGTACAATGACTGCAACTAATGGGCCAAATGGTACTACATTTAATACAGGAAATACAAGTACTGGAAATATAAGCACTGGAACACCAGCTCAACCATATATTCCTGCTCAAGCAGCAATTCCTTTTCAACCAGCTATTCCTGCACAACCAGGCATACCTTATTATCCAGCTTATGGAAACAATCCAGGTCAAGCAGCTCAAGCATATATTCCTGCACAACCAGAAATTCCTGCACAACCAGCTATTCCAGCTCAAGCATATATTCCTGCTCAAGCAGCAGGAACAATGATGTCTTTTAATGGAAGAACACAATCATTAGAGGATTTTTATGATGAGATAGTTTAAAAATGAATAGAGAATTAAAAATATAAAGATATGAGACCAGCAAACCCAATGATAAGTTGTGATAGTTGTAATGGAGGTTATCCAATAAGTAATTATTTTACTAATGGTCAATGTCCTACTGGATGGATACCAACTGGAAGTGGAAATCCTTGTGCTCCAGTACTACCACCACCACCACCACCAATGGTTACTTGTCAGCAATGTAGCGGTGGAAATCCTATTGTAAATCAGTTTATGACTCCAAATGGTAGTTGTCCTCCTGGTTGGTCGCAAATGCCTAATAATGGAGGTCCTACAAATCCTTGTCCAGTACCACCACCTACCCCAAATTGTTTTGGAAATTGCCCAAATCCACAAGGAATATATCAACCAGTAGGACAATATGCTAACCTACAAACAGGACAAATCATGACTTCTACATTAGTTTGTCCACAAAGCCATCCTAATACACAGATGCCTCCTTGTGCTCCACCCCAACCACAATATGGACCTAATAATTACCCAAGTTTAATAGGATTAAATGCAACATTTGTAAATAATATGTATAATGGATATAATCAATTTGGGTGTAGTTTTTTATATAATAGACATAGTGCTATACAAACAAGACTTGATGGTTTGAGGGCTGCAAGAACAAATCCTGATTGGCAAGAAAGATTAGAAAATAAAATATATTACATAACCTTACTGATTACTCAGCATTGTATAATGTATTAATAATAGTTAATAATTTAAAAATAAATAAAATGGCAAAATCAAAAATGACAATCGGACAATATGCAATGGGATTAGTTTCTGTTGGTATATTATTTTTCGTAATTGGTTATTCTCTTGAAAGAGGGAAAGAACAAGGAGCTTAATAAAGTTATAAAATGAGTATAGATGCAGGATTTAATAGTTATGGGTTTACAGATGACCGAGATGAAGCTGAGAGATGGGGTTTATTAGAAGAAAAACTTATCTCTCATACTACTGGAGCTTTGCACCCACAAACAAAACCACAAACAAAACCACAACCTTCTTTTATAAAAGAGGAGAAGGAGGAGGTAGAGATTGATGGTAAGATGGATATAGGTGATACTGACTGGTTAGAAGATGCTCAAAAGATTAGCGTTAAGGAATATAGGAGAAAGAAACATAATAAAAAACAATCTTTTTATCAAAGAAATAAAAAACAAATATTTGATGCCCTAATTGTATTGGGAGTTATCTATGTTGGGTATAAATTATTATTTGAGAAAGAAGAAGGGTTAGAAGAAGGTTTTGAAGATGGAGGTGATATAGATTATTCTCCACCACCACCACCTTTATCAGTTCCTATAGCAGCACCAATAACACAAGCGCCACCAAGACCTGAGTTACCTGAAGCTACTTATAACCCAGAAGGATAATGAGTAAAAAAAAGAAAAAAGAACCAAGGCTTGTATTTTGGACTATTGTCGGGGTAGGAATATGGTATATGTATAAAAATGTATTTAAAAAATAAACAAATGAATAAAAACACAGATTATGGCTCTTCCTATCAAGATGAGGTTGAAGATAGGGTGAGAGATTTAACTGAGCAAGAATATGAGGTTTTTGCATTTGATAACCAAATTGACCCTGAAGATGCGAATGAGATGTCAAATTTTATAGCAGATTTAAACCAAGATGAAGCCAACAAAATTATTCTTCAACTAAAAGGAGAAGTGTATGCAAAAGGAGGTAAAACAAGTTTTGTAAAAAAATGGGAAAAAGACCACGATAAAGTAATAGACCGTTTAGTAGATGAAGATAAAAACACCCATTCCAAACATAAGAGTTGGAAAATACGCAATTATGCATCTGAAATAACTAATTCAAAATGGACTCCTCAAAAGATGGAGGAGGATTTATCAATTAAATTTGCAAAAGGTGGT